>Ga0075111_1001102_pt1 | contig 12593 bp, 9 predicted proteins | sample AntAceMetag02UKK_FD_69787 | JGI IMG/M metagenome (GOLD analysis project Ga0075111, IMG submission 69787) | Saline lake microbial communities from Ace Lake, Antarctica - Antarctic Ace Lake Metagenome 02UKK | ecosystem: Environmental > Aquatic > Non-marine Saline and Alkaline > Saline | place... | reverse complement strand
TTCAATTATGAATTTGATGGATATTCCGGCACTGCAACTGGTGGAGTAGCATTCGATGTTAGAATAGGACACTTCTCACCTACAGTAGGTTGGGATGGCACATGGGCATCTCCAATATCTATAACTGATACATCGTTGGTCACGGCTGGACAATTGAATAGAGTAATTGGTTCAGCAGCATCAAGTGCATCATATTCCGTTGGTGACACTATTATGTTATTAATATCCAGGGATCCTGATGATGCTAGTGATGATATGACTGGTGATTTTAATTTAACATCATTCTCATTATCATATAATAGAAATACTGAAACATCATCCGATGGAGTTCGTATAGATGGTGATGTAGTATTTAATTATTCAAGTGGTGATGTTGATTTCACAATCAATAAAAATACAACTGGTGAAGCTTTTAATTATGATGCCGGGACTGATACACATACATTCCTTGGTACTGTTGATCTATCTGGTGCTACGGTTGAAGGTATTTCAACAGGTGATCCTAGTACAGATAACATAAAGATGCATTTGAATAGACTTAATGAATATGCAACCGGTGATAATGAAGGATCAGTAATAATAAACTATCTTGCATATAATGATACAAATGCATACAACAGAAACTTAAGTGTGTATGATGGTAAGCAAGTATTAATGTTTGAATGTGATGGTGTTGATAATAATATCAGAGCACATTCTGATTTCTATGCGAAAGCAGAATTACATGTTGAAGGTTCAGCATTCTCAGGTGCTACTGCTATTTCTGGATCCAATTTAATCATAAATGATGGTCATGATGGTCCAAGATTATCAATGTTAGCTGGAGTTAATGGTACATCATATATAACATTTGGTGATTTTGGTGATAATGATGTAGGTGGATTCAAATACGATCATACCAATGATAAATTAACATTTGTTGTAAATGGATCAACATCTGCAACTATAGATAACACAGGTCTTTTCACAGGTGGTGATAATAGGGTATGGGTCTTTGGAGATGGTAAATATGAAATTACATGTGGTGACACTAGTAAAGCATATTTAAACTTTGGTGATAATGATGATAATGATATCGGTGGATTGATATATGATAATAGTTTGAATAAGATGACATTTACGATTAATGCACTTGAATCATTAGTTATAAACAACGATACTAAAGCGTACTTTAATAGTGAAGTCCATACAAAAGGAGACATTTATGTAGGTGTTGAAAAATCAGGAAGTGATTTAATAATAACATCTTATAATTACGCTACTACTACTGGTTCAGATGCTATAATTAAGGCTAAGGTTGGTGGTTCAGATGCTGGCGATGCAAAGCTAGAGTTGGCTGTTCAAGGTGATAATCTATGGAATATTGGTCTTGATAATAGTGATAGTGATAAACTGAAGTTCACTTATAATAATGAACCCGGTACTGATGATACACTTGAACTAACATCTACTAGTGCACAAGTTAATGGTAAGTTTATATTACCATCACCAACTGTTCCAGCAACTGCAGCAGCAACTGGTGCGACTGGTGAAATATCATACGATGACACACATGTTTATATATGCGTAGGAACTGATACATGGGTTAGGGCTGATTTAGCAACTTGGTAATGAAAAATATATTAATATTCATAATATTTATATGGTTGATACTCCCAATTGGAAACAGTAATTCACCAAACCAAATAATTCGAAGGAAACTTTCAAATGGATATTCAGTATATTCGGTAGTTGAATTAGGTAATGAATTAAAATTGGTAAAAATTAAATGGCTGAAGGGGTCTCTTATTAAAATATCTTGGGATAAAACATATGCGGTAATACCGTTTGATGAATATATTAGGATACAGATAGGAGACCTCTTCATTTATAAAGGGGACAATCATGGAAGATAAGGATTTCAAAGATAAAGTACTTGCATTTATGGCTAGAATTGATGAAAAATTGATACATTTGGTAACCGATGTTGATTGTAATGAACAACACTCTAAACTTAATGGTAAGATAAATATAGTATATTGGGGAATCGGTATAGTCGTTGGAACAGTTGGTTTAATTGCGAAATTGAAAGGATTTATATAATGAATAATATAATGTCCAGTATATTAATTAACATGTCCAGTTATCTTATGGGTAGGTTGGATAAAAATATTGATACAGAGGATGAACGAAAGGCATTGGCCAAGAAGATTGTATCTGAAATAGAAGACAAGATCGGTGATATACCTATTTTGAATGATACCCAAGAATTAAAGGTTATAGAAGATGCATTAGCAACAATACACAAAGGTCTAAAATCTATATCAGATCTTTTAAATACATAAGGAGGTAATATAATGGACATATTTTCTTTAAATTCCATTAATGCAAGTAGCATACTCGAAGCTGCATTTAAAAAATGTGGATTATATTCATCTGGTATGGGGTTAAGTGGTGATGAAACAGCAACTGCATTATCATCTTTAAACGTAATATTGAAGAGTATACAGAACAAATATCCATTCGTAAATAAACAAGTTGAACATATGATTCCATTAAAACAGTCATATAATGTAATTGGTGTAGATGGTTATGAATATAAATGTATCAAAGGTCATCGTGCTATTAACACATTTGAAACTGATGGTGGATTATTATCTTATGGTTCAAAAGTATATAACAAAACTGAAAATAACTATGTTGTATATGAAGTAGCTTCAGGTGTTCCAATTGGTAGAATACCATCAACTACATGGCCAACGGATAAAGATTATTACTATACAGATTCATATACAGGATTGAACTTATATCCAGTTAGTGACTTAGCAGATTATGCATATAGTGTTAGACCCGGTAGTGATACCAGTGAATTAACCAATGTATATTTTGAAAAACAAGATACCAAATGGGACTTGGTTGCTACTAAAACATATGTTGCAGGTGATTATGTTGCAGTTAGACCTAGAGATCTTACTAGGACCATACTATTCAAATGCCACACATCATTTTCATATGATACCGCAGTACCTGGGATGGATTATGCAGGTTGGTTAGCAGTTGCTTTCGAACAGACAAACCCAATGCCATATGAATCCGAAACATATTATAATGCTTATGACAAAATAAACATTCCAGATTCATTTACTGATATTAAGAATGTGTATGTAGTTGACACTTCAAATAACACAACATGTAAGCTTGATAAGGTATCCCAGGAGTGTATGTTGAATAAATATGATAGAGCATCCACTGGAACTAAACCATTATGTTACTCTACGATGCGTATTAGTAATAAAATGTATCTATTGTTATATCCATTAATTTCAACTACTTCAGATTATAATACATTGAAAATCGAAGGTATACTTAAATTCAAGAATATAGATTCATCATCAGAGGTATTAGATATTCCAGATGAGTTTGTAAGAATGATAGAACTTGAACTTGCACAGGATATGGGCATGACATATGGTATTGATTCAATGTCATTATCATTGATTACCTCTAAATTGGGGGAAGCACAGTATGATGTTGAATTAAAGTTTAAACATAGTATAGATGATTTCGATTCTCTTGGAGGATATTAAAATGAAAAAAATATTTATAACCATATTAATGTGTATGTTCCTAACTGGCAATGCAATGGCTGCATCTATATTTTATCCATCTATGAATGGTATATTAAATAGATCAGGTAATGTTGCTAGTTTTGGTAATATATATTTTTATGAAGTTGGTACGTATACCGAGAAGGATGTGTATTCAAATAGAACTGGAACAGTATACCCACAACCAATATCACTTGATGGATCCGGTAAAGCAAACATATGGATAGATGGTGTTTATAGGGTATATATAAGGGATAGAAATGGTAATGTTATAAATGATGTTAATGGTGTCGTAAGTACTGAAGGTCTAAGTTCATTGGCTAGTATTAATGACATTGGTGATGTATCCGTATCAACAACAGAGGGTAGTATTGGGTATAGAAACTCGGTTGGTAACTTTGTTGGATTAACTCCAGGAACATCTACATATGTATTAACAACAAATGGTGCCGGTAATCCCCCATCATGGGATGCAATACCATCAGGTGTAACCACATTGGGTGAATTAAGTGATGTTACATTCGGAGGTTTAGCAGATGGTCAAGTGCTTAGGTATAGTGGTGCATCTACAGAATGGCAAAATACTGCATTAGGTTTATCAGACATAAGCAATATTTCATTCGTTGGTACTCCTAGTCAAGGATCCGTATTATATAATGATGGTTCAGATTGGACCCAGTTAGAACCAGGTACCAGTGGTGAATTATTAATGACCAAAGGTGCAGGAGCAAATCCAGAGTGGGAAGCAGTAGTTGCATCAAGTGGATCAACTGGTGATATCTTAGCATGGGGTACTACTGGTTGGATTGCGGTAGGTGGTGCTACAAATGAAATATTATATGTAACCGATGGTGCCACCGTTGAATGGGGTGCACCTTTAAATGCTTTAAACGATGTAGACGTATCTGAAGATGAAGGTACATTATTATATAGAGATAATTCAGGTGACGTTGTTGGATTAGCTCCAGGAGCTGCCGGTAGTACATTAACATCAGGTGGAGCAGCTGCAGCACCAACATGGGGATCCAATCCAATGCCAGTAGGTACAGTGTTAACATTTGCAGGTACAAGTGCACCAACTGGTTTTGTATTATGTGATGGATCTGCAATTAATAGAACTACATATTCAGCATTGTTTGGTGTTATAAATGTTTTATATGGTCCTGGTGATTCTTCAACCACATTTAATGTTCCAGATATGCGTGATAGATTCGTTGCTGGTTCAGGTACAACCTATTCAGAAGGTGATACTGGTGGTTTAGCATCCGTGACATTGACAGCAGCACAGTCAGGTGTTCCAGCACATACACATCCAGTTTCATTATTAACCTATACCACCACAGTTGCCGGGGGTGTTGGCACATATCCAGAAATAACTGGAACTATTACAGCAAATACATCAGCAAACATAGCAGCAAATGCATCGGCATCACATGAGAATAGACCACCATATTTAGCAATGAATTACATTATAAAGTATTAATAGGGGGATGATATGAAATATAAAATATACGCATTCATTTTGATTATTATAGTAATATTAGTATCTCCAGCATTCTCATGTAGGGTATTACATATGGGTGGTAGTCCAAATTATTCTAGTAATAGTACGGTATGGACATCACTTATAAATTATGGTTGGGCTGATTGCAATCCTAATATGTATCCACTTGAATTTGGTGAAGGTGTTACAAGTGTATTTGTATTTAATACTAATGAAGCTGCTCCAACGCTTCCAGATACAAGTGTATTTAGTATATTTTCAGTATACCAAGGACTAGTATCACCTATACAAACAAGGCAACAAAATAATTTATATTACAATAAAACTAATATGTTTAGATGTTATGGATTAGCGGAGTCGGTAAAGGAAATATCAACACCAACATCTATTCCATCAAGTGTTTATGATGGTGGTTGGTACTCTGTGGTAACGGTTCAGTATAAAAGTGGTGGTACATCATATATAAAATGGTATCTAGATGGTACTTACATGGAAACTACTACAATGCCTAATGATTTGGATTATACAGAAACACCTGGTGATGTAGCTATATATTATTTAATTGGTCGTAGAATGGAATGTAAACTAGCATTACATTCAGTATTCAGTGGTGTTCCAAGTGATAATGAGATAAAGACTTTCGGTGTATCTAGAAACATATACACATTTTTATCATACAACCCATTTGTATTTTCAACATATGATCAAGTAACACATAATTATAGTGATGGTGATACATATTCAAATCCAAAACTAGCAGAATCAATATCAGATATAGGTGATTTTGGTACTGGATTGGTTATAAAATATCCATCTAGTACTGGTGTAGATGTAATCCGTGAAGACCCAGGTGTTAGGTTCACAAAAAAACGTAAAAAATAAGGGAGGGTCTATCATGGCTAGAACACTAAAGGAAATACCGATCAATGGTTATTTACTTGAAAATACATTTGATAAGACTAATAAAGGCTCATATGTTAATGATGCCTACGATGTCATTATAGATATTTTGAAAATTAATAAGAATAGACCTGGGTTACAATGTAAATATTATGATTCCAGTTCATCTACTACCATTAATGGAGTTTATTATTGGGAGGCACAGGATGTACTTGTAGGTGTCATTGGTGGTGTTCCATGTAAGTTCACCAGAGATAGTAATGAATCTTATAATATGACATCCATATCTAATGGTACAGATTCATTGAACCCAAGTAATAAAGTATATTTCGCTGGGAATTCTAAGTATTTGATAATGACAAATGGTACTAAGATGATACAATGGGATGGATCAGCAGATGCAGAATATGTGGCAGATGCAGATGCACCAGTTACTGTTGATGTGGTTGAATATATAGATAATTACATATTAGCATTAGATAAGACTAATAATAAATGGTATTTCAGTGATGCTACTGCTGGTGTTAATTCCCCAATTACTTGGTCTGGTGATTATTATTCATTCGAGTCTAAACCAGATTCGATAACATCCATAGTTGTATCCAATTCAGTGATATATGGTATATGCTCTACATCAATAGAATCATGGTACAATGATGGTTCCCCTTTTAGTAGGGTATCTGGTGGTGTTGTTAATGTTGGATGTTCAATTACTGATTCAGTTAAAGAACTCGATGGTATTATATATTTTGTTGGTTCTGATAATAAGATATATTCCATTAATCAGACTACCATAAGTAATTTATCCATATTAATAGATAATGAACTGGATTCTTTGGATTTTACCGGTGCATATTCAGAGATACTGGATATAAACGGTCTAAAGTTTTACATTGTAAACATTCCAGTTGAAGATTTATCATATGTTTATTCCATAAATGATAATGGATGGTTGAAGTGGTCTAACTATGATGATGGGTCAAGAACTGAATTTAAAGCTAAGAACATAATTAAATATGGTACATATATAGTAGCTACGGATAATGATAACACTGCCATATATGAGATCACATCTGATGCCGATGTCGATGATAAACTATCTGAAACGGATTATGGCACCTATATTTATGAAAGTGACTTAGAAGCCGGTATAGAGCCTTATACAGGTATACTCCTTAGCATGGTATCTGGTGATTCACATCTATATGGTGGTAAGTCATTCTTTAGATCTAAACAGAACGAATCTACATTCTCGGTAGTTTATGAAACCTTTGGTTCAGATAATCTAACTGCTAGTCGTTCATCCGATGCTACAGTGGATAATCTTAATAGGAAATATACATTGGAATGTGTATCAGGTGGAACAGGAACAACCATAGGAGAGTTTACAATAAGCTCTGATGGTTATGCTGATGTAACATATCAAGTTCAACCTGGTGTAGGTGACTGGCCATATTTCTACTATCCAGACGAAGTAACATCTGATCTAGTATTCAAAATGACTAATCCATATACAGGTGATGACGCATCAACAGGCACAATAACTAAGGTAGCTGGAACATTCACAACATCCACATCAGGGTTCCTTGAGGATAATTTCGAATCCATATCAACTGGTGCAGGTTTATCTACAACATTTACAATAACTGTATCAGAGGAATCACAAATCAATATATTTGAACTAAAGAAACAAGACATATATCCAATCGTTTGGGAAAAGAAAACTAGTTATGTAGATCATGGTACATGGAATTATAAGATATCCAGACTATTACAAATTAAGCTTAATAGAGATTTTCTTGAATATAAGTCCCCAGATGGTGTATTATTTGAAATGAGATATAGAGATAATGGTTCAATCCCATGGTCAATATGGACTAGTATGCAGATGAAGAATGATTCAGATGGTTTCTATGTATATGTTAGGAACCTTGGTAGATATAGTTCAAGGCAGTATCATTTCAGATGTGTGTCTCCAGTTCAAGTAACGGTTGATAAGGTATTTGAATTAATAGACATAACCAATAGGAGCATGTAAAATGATATTAAATATTCCAGAAGAACTGAAACAAAATACTAGAGTTTCATTGTTCTTTAATGATTTAATTAAACAATTAACATCAAAAACAAAATACTATGGGGAACCAAATGTAAATGGATCCTATAAGGTTGTTAACGATGATACAGATCTTAAAACGTATAGACTTGAATCTGGTGTCTGGGTAGTAAAAGACATCATAACACCTTAAGGAGGTATAATATGGGTTTCGGTATAGGTGAAATAATAGGCGGAATAGGTTCCATAGCTAACATGTTTGATGATAGTGCTGAAGACGCTGAATACAGAAATTATCAACAGCAATTACAAGCATATAATGATGCTAAGAGATACACTGATACAGCTGTAAATTCAGTAAATCAGTCTAAGGATTGGCGCTATAATAATTTAATGGATATCACTAATAAGCAGAGAAGTATTGAAAATAATGCTTACAATGATTATAAAAATCTTATGGTTCCAGGAAATCAGAATATAAATAATCAATTTAAAGATTATTATAATACTGGACAGGGAATGCTTACTGATCAATATGGTAATGCTATAAATACACAAGACACATCATTGCAAAATGCTATAAATTCATTAAATGTAAATTATAATGCAGGTGATGTTGCTGGTGATACTGCGATGAATCCTTATAATAATGCCATACAAGATAGATTGGGACAAGTATCAAACTCCCCAGCTATAAATTATGATAATGATCCAGCATATGCAGAAGCACAACGTAAAGCAATGGAAGACATGAATCAACAGTTATTGGCAAGAGGCGAATTTAATAGTTCAGAAGGTCTTAGACAGAACCAAGAATTAATTAGAGACATGAATCTTTCCAATGAAAAAGAAGATTATAATAGAGCTGTTCAATTGGCTGGATTAGAATCTAATAAAACAGGTGATATCAATAATTTAGTTTCAGGTGGACTTAATGTAGCTAATACTGGTAGTAATCTTGGTAATACTAATAGACAATTAGGCACATCATTAGCAGATATGTATATGAACCAAGGTCAAAACGTATCTAATATTTACACTGGGTTGGGTAATACAACTGGTGGTGCTGCAATGTCAATGGGTCAAGATCTAACTAACCTATCATCAGAGCAACTTGCAAACTTGGTTAATAGAAATCAACAGAACTACCAGACAAATAGTAACATATATAGTAACCAGTTAGCTGGCGGTCAGGATATATATAACAATTGGGCCAATCAAAACATGGGTATTGCTAATAATCAAAATGTAACATCGACTGGTCAAAACTTTGGTAATACAGTTTACGATAATGCTGGTAATACTGCTGCTGCTAATACAACTAATAGAACTAATCTATTTAGTAATCTTGGAACTCTCTTTGGTAGTCAAACAAATCCGGCTACTTCTGGTAGAAGCAATACCAAAGTTAATGACACAATGACCGGTCCATCTGGTGAAACTTATAATACTAGTCTTGCTGGATCATCTAAATTGAAATACTAATAGGAGGTATCAAATGTCTTGGTCAAATTATATTAATGCCCTTAAAGATGCCGGTACTAGGTTATCACCAGAGGTTATAAATAAAGCTATATATCAGAGTCAGTTGTCTAAAGCTAATTCCAGAAATCTACCATATAAAGAGGAAGAAGCTAGGGAAAATTCAATATATAACACACAGCTTACCAAATCTAATGCTAGACAAATGCCATCATTAGAGAATAAAACCATATCTGGTAATGTATCCAGTACTGCTACAAATAAAATGGATACTAGAAATACCAATGATATAATGTCAATAATGGAAGGTATGACTCCAGCTGAAAGATATAAATTAACACTTGATGCTAAGAATAAAGCTAAAACTATAAAGAATCCTGGTGCTAAATTATATACTGATCCAAAAACTGGTAAAACATATTATGGAACCGTATCTAAAACCACTGGTCAACCTACTCCTGGTTCAAATGACACATTACGTAGAGATGTAAAGAAGACTACTATAAAGAAACCTACTATAAAGAATCCAACTGCTAAATTGTATACCAATAGTGATACTGGTGAAACACGTTATGGTACAGTGAATACAAACACAGGCCAACCTATACCTGGGATGAATGACACATTACGTAGAATGCCAAAGGCAATAACTAAACCAGATGGAACTAAGGAATTAACATATAAAGAGAAAAAAGAAAAAAATCTTGATGCTGTTACATATGAAATTGAACAGGGTAAGTTGTATAATGCACTTTCTAGTATGGATGTGAATAACGATATAAGATATCCTAAGCCACGAAGTTCCAGAATTAAAGAGATAGATCGTTTAAAATCTATATTACCAAAACAAATACGTGATAGTATTAGTCCTGAAATGTCCGAAAAACAAATAATGATAATACTATATAATTTCCAATCAACACTAAAGAAATTATATAACCAACAATAGGAAGGTGCTATATGGCTAAAATGTTTGAATGGGGAAATACTACTCCAGAAATTAAATCAGGTATTTTTGAGTTCACTGATGGTGTTCCTATTGATGATAATAATAACCATCAAATTATTATAGATGATACTATTAAAAATAGTGAGAATGATAAGGAGATATTTGATAAACTAAGAAATATTGAAAAGACTACCAAGTCTATGAACTTAAAGAAACTTGCTAAGGATGAAGCTGATAAACGTGAAAGCGGATACATGTCATCATTAGGTCTTGGGTTAGTTCAAGGTGTTGGTAGATTAGGTAAGGCGACTGCTGGACTGGCTAATGTTCCAGCTGATATTGCTGAAGGTCTAGGGTATGATGTGTTGCCACGTATTGATACCAAAGAAGATTATGATATATTTGATCAAGCAATGGCTCCAGCTATAGGGAATGAATTCAGTGGTAAACGTGTTGCTAATGTTATTGGTAATACAGGTGTCCCAATGGCAATAGGTGCAGCAACTGGTGGTACATCAATGGCTGCCGGCGCCACTCCATATGCTGCTGGTATATATGGTTCAATCGCATCTGGTCTATCAATAGGTGGTAGTTCCAAAGAAGATTCATATAATGATCTTAAGAAAAATGATCCACATAGAGTAGCAAAATCATATGCAGTTGGTGCTGGTGAAGGTGCAATCGAGGGTATCAGTTCATTAGTTCCATTAGGTGCATTATTCAAAAAATTACCTATACCAACAAGTGTGAAACAAAAAATGTGGCTGGGTATTAAGGAAGTTATAAAAGGTGGTACTGCTGAATCTATTGAAGAATATTTACAGACATTATGGAAACCTTATATAGAGAATGGTACACTCGTACAGAAAGATTATGATAATGCATTGGAATCTGTTAAGTATGCGGCAGTTACAGGTGGTATATTTGGTGGTGCATTCCATGCTGCCAATGTTATGAAGAATGGTTATGATGATCCTAATAGTAATATTCCACCCAATACTCCTCCAGGTCCAACAGGTCCAGTAATAGATGGTGTTAGGGTTGAAGATGTTGGTTATAAAGATCCTAGGAATATATTTGATCAACAATTAGCAAATAGTATCACACAACCTGAGATACAAGATAGATTCAATGCCATACCAAATAATAATGATATTCCACCAGTTCCTCCATCTGGCGGTAGTGTGTATAATAATGTTGCCAATGTATCAGATGGGGAATTAATAAATCAAGTGGATCCTATACAAGATCCAAGAAGAAACTATGACAATGCATTATTCGGAATGTCTCCAGATCTACTTAACAGTCAACCTGGTAGTCCTATCTATGCTACCCAAGTTAATAATACAGGATATGATGCAGATGGATATGATGCAGATGGATATGATGCAGAAGGCTATGATGAATTTGGATATGATGTGGATTACCTTGATAGAGATGGATATGATGCAGATGGTTTTGATGGTGAAGGTTTTAATTCAGATGGTTTTAATGAAGATGGTTATTATAGAGATGGTAGTGAATGGGTTGATCCAGAAAACTTTGATAAAGATGGTTATGATGAAGATGGTAAAGACATGGATGGGCATGAAACAGATGGATTCAAAGAAAACAGATGGGGTGATTTGGGATGGAAAGATCCTGGTAGAAATAAACTAAGGAACGATCCAACTGCAAGTAAGTCAGAAGATGTTATATCTAATGCTATCACACTTAATGGAATAGGTAATATGATACCAGATGGTGTACTTGATGGATTACAAACTGATCTTAAAGGTAATTTGGTATTTTTATTGAAACTAATAACCATCACAAATAATGAGGATTTTGATCCTAACGTAACCAGTGCTGCAGCATCCATAATTGAAGGCATTAAAAATGATAAAGACTTTGATATAAATGAATTAGCACCAGAATATGGTGGTATTCTAAACATGGTACTTAGTGATTCTGATGACATTAATGCCGTTGGTTCTCTAATAGATATGGGTGCTGATGTTAATAGAAAGGATCCAAATTCTGGAATGACTCCATTAATGAAAGCATACGGACACAGTAATAGATGGGATGTATCATCACTAATGAAAGCTGGAGCAGATCCAACAATAAAATCAA
>Ga0075111_1001091_pt1 | contig 12641 bp, 8 predicted proteins | sample AntAceMetag02UKK_FD_69787 | JGI IMG/M metagenome (GOLD analysis project Ga0075111, IMG submission 69787) | Saline lake microbial communities from Ace Lake, Antarctica - Antarctic Ace Lake Metagenome 02UKK | ecosystem: Environmental > Aquatic > Non-marine Saline and Alkaline > Saline | place... | reverse complement strand
CTTTAAACTTATCCATCAACTGACCGGCGACCGCAAAGCCGCCTGGGTAGGAGCCTCCCTTTTTCTTCTCTCCACGGGAACGTTATCCGGGATAACCATGTTATTTCATCCGGCCAAGCCGCTTGCGCTGTTTTTCATTCTGGCAGGCTGTAACCTGGGTTTCCGCCTCGGCCAGCTTGCCCGGCGCGAAGAGTATTTCTCCAGAAGGTATAACCTGCTATTGGCCGGTTTGCTGGGCGTTAGCCTGGCCGCTTGCTTTACCGACGAGACGGCCTGGTATATCTTTATCTGCGTGCCGATTCTCTCGCCCGGGATTCTCCGGGACAAACGGCGGGGATGGTTTACTATCGGGTTGTACTTTTCAATGTTTATCGTATTTCTTTACTTCGTGACCTGCCTGGCGCCGATCATTACGAGGAAGTTGTTCGAGCAGAACGATTTCGACTTCTGGAAATTTGCTTTAAGTGACAACAAAACGGTATTCGGCAATCACATCGTAGCAAACACGTTTAAAAACGCCCGGAATCTTATCGGGAGCCAGCTGGTACCGGATCTGAAATATTCCTGCCGCGGCCTATCGGCCGGGACGCTTTATTTTGGCGCCCTGCTCTTCTACCTGATTTCCGCGTTCCTCGGGTTAAACTCCGACCGGAAAAGAATCGTGCTGCGGGGCTCGGTCGCCCTGCTGCTCTTTTTTGTCTTCCAATCGCTTATCCTGCTGCCAAGAGGTGAAGAAGCTATCATCGATACTTCATTTTATTACGGCAATTTAACCGCGGTCTTCCTATCCCTTCCCCTGGCAATATTGCTGGCAGCGGATAAAAAATCATTTAAGGCGCTCAATAAACTGGTCCTGATAATCATCCTTGCCACCTACGCGTACAACTTCACCGCCGTCAATTACCGATGGATGCGGCAACACCACGATGTGCACAGGCACTCATACTGGTTCCGCGGGGAAAGCGAGGGGGTAAGGGCAGAGAGATTATCTTATCCCATGGTTAAACACGCCTGGGAAAATCGCTCTGACCGTGCGGCCCTGGAAGAGATGAAGGCCCGGTACCCCCTGAAATCCCTCTGGCTTTTCCTCGAACTGGAATGTATTTCTTCGGCAGGGAATGATTGATATTTTCTAATTGCGAGGGAGATACGACGAAGCAATCTGCTTTGGAACTATAGATTGCGGAGCCGGTCCAGATCGTTAGCGAAGGATCACACTTCTCTCGATGACTTGGATTTGGAGGTATTTGTTTGGGCACTACTTGCTGAGTCTATCCTTGGTCTCCGACGGCCAAATTCGCGGCGGAGCTTTAAGAAATTCAGCATTATCCGCGAGAGGATAACAGGTATCTTCCGGGCCGGGAGTCCGGAAGAGGAACCGAACCGTCTCAGATAATGGTTAACGGTGGTCTCGGATACGTGAAATCCTCCCTGGAGCGCCCGCAGGGTTAGTTCGGTGGATATGCAATCTTGAAAGAACCATTTTTCGTCCAGCAGAAAATCCACCACCTCCATTCGCATTATCCGGAAGCCGCAGTTTATATCGTGGAGTTGAACCCCGAAGATCAAGGGTATCATAATCCGATTCATCCAGCGGGAGATTAAGTTCCGGAAGAGAGAGTCCTTGCGATGTTCTTTAACTCCGATTATCATGTCGGAGTCATCAATCAACTTATGGAGCTTCCAGAAGTCATTCTGATTGTGTTGTCCATCCGAATCAGTGAAGAATATGTATCTGCTCAAGTCGCGACTGTGCTCAAATGCCTTTCTTAAAGCCGATGTGTAACCTTGTTTCCCGGATTCCGTGAGCAGCCGGAAGGGATATTTCCGGTTAAGTTCTGTAAGAACGTCTTTAGTCCCGTCCGTACTACCATCCTCGACCACTATCAGTTCCGAGCGGGGGAGACGGGAGAGGATCTTGTCATTGATTTCGGCGATAACGGTTCCGATAACGTCGGCTTCATTATGGACCAGTGTCAGAATCAGGAAATCCAGTTTGTTATTCTCGGTCGCCATATCATCTATTATTGGTTGCATATTATTTACTTGGTTTTGTTCAGTCTGGTTAGTATATTGAGCTGAATCTCATTTGACAATGGATATTATATTACCCGGCGACAGCGCGACAAAGAGGAGCTACATAAAGTAGCGACCGAAAAGAGCTAATTTATAATGCGTGTATTATTTATTAATCCCAAGCAGGAAGTTCCCCGGCCGATGTACACTGAGAAGGTCTGGCGACAGTATACCAAAAGCGCCCAGGTTCTGCCAAATTTACCGATCGCTTATCTGGCCGCTTACCTGGAGAAGCTGGGCTATGAGGTTAAGATTATCGATGCTTTCGCCCAGGGATTGACTATCCCTCAGGTAATCGACCGGGTAAAGGAATTTAATCCGTTGGTAATTGGCTACAATCTGATTACCGAAAACTTTCTTGATTCCCTGGTCTGGATCGAGGCGATTAAAGAGGCCACCGGCATCAAGACGGTGGTGGGAGGGCTGCACATGGAGCTCTACCCCCGGGAAACGCTTGCCCATGAGGCGATAGATATTGGCGTTACCGGGGAGGGGTGGCATACCTTTCCCGAGCTCCTTAATTGTTTGGAAGGGAGGGGGGATCTCTCCCGCGTGCGGGGGATCTGCTATCGGGAGGATGGGAATTACCGGGTTACCCCTGCCCGGCCCAATGATCTTACCCTGGAAGATGTACCTTTCCCGGCCCGGCACCTCCTCCCCAACGAGTGTTATACCACGGTAATGAGCCGGGCCTGGCCGATCACAGTTATGGTCTCCGCCCTGGGCTGCCCCTTTAACTGTGCTTACTGTGATATTCCCAGCGATAGGTACCAATCCCGCCACGCTTCCCACGTGGTGGATGAGATGGAAGAATGCGTTCGCCGGTTCGGGATCAGGGAGATCTGGTTTCAGGATGAGAGTTTTACCATCAACCGGCAGAGGGTTCTCGATATCTGCTCCGAGATCCGGCGCCGGAATATAAAGGTTGATTGGTCCATTCGGACCCGGCCCGACCTGGTGGACCGGGAGACGATAAAAGCGATGAAGGAGGCCGGGCTGGTTAAAATTCACTTTGGCATTGAATCGGGCGAACCCGAAATTCTCAAGATGTTAAATCGCCCGATCCCGATTGAGGTGATGAAGGATGCTGTCCGATTGGCCCGGGAGGAAGGACTCACGACACTGGGATTTTTTATGGTGGGTCTCCCCGGCGAGACAGAGGATAGTATCCGAAAAACCATCCGTCTTGCTTTGGAATTGAACTGTGATTATATTCAGGTTAATAAATTTACGCCCTGTCCGCCGTCCACTTTATATAAGGAAACCGTGAAAGAAACGGGGGTCGATTATTGGCGGCAATACACTCTGGGCGACGCGGATGTGATATCGGCATTGCCCGGCCTCGGCTCCGGATTGGATCCTCTGACCCTCGATCGCTGGCAAAGGCGTTTTTTTCGGGCTTATTATTATCGCCCCTCCTATGTCTGGAACCGGTTAAAGAAGGTAGGATCTTTAAAAGAACTTTATAACCTTGCCTCCTCAGCCCTTTCCATCAGATGAACACCGGAGATATGAATATAACGGAAAAACAGCTATCCTGGTGGAAAAGCTGGCTGGCCCTTGGTTTCGCATTCGGTTCCACCGTGTTAATCTTTAATGCTTTCTTCGGAAGGTTTCCGCTCTTTGCCGTAAAATCCTGCCGGCCGATAGTGGCGATTCCGGTAGGATGTTTCTTCGAGGTACTGGTCTGGGTGGTCCTGGCGCTGACGATCGGGATTTTAGCGGAGGTGGTTCGACGCATATTTCGGGGCCGGTATTCCTGGCATTTAGGCGCCAGGGTTGGCGCTGTTTTGGGATTAGAGGCTTATCTTGTTCGGTCTTTGCTGGCGGTGTATATGAGAAACGGCCTCTTCCGGTTTCATGCGCCGCCTCTTTTCCACGATGCATGGATCTTGACCGGGATTATTGTAGTCGCTCTCGGCATTACCGCCTGGGTGGTTTGGGATCGTCGATCAGCGGACTATAGGACTTTTAAATGGGATGACCTGCGTGTAACCATCTTGGCATCCGGTATGGGCGCCATTTACGCGATTGTTCACAACCGATGGATGAGCACTACCAGTCTTCCCCTGCCCGGGGTCTTTGTATGGGTGATGGGAGTGGCGGTAGTGGTAATTTTGTTGGCTTTCTTTTGTCGGGCGCAGAAGATTTCTTCGTGGCGATTGGCCGGTTTACTCGGTTTAACTGCATTAATCGCCGTTGTAGTCCTGACGGTTTATTATATTTGGCCCTCTGATATTAGCAAACCAAATATAATAATTTCTCTTTGGGATACGGCCCGAGCGGATTCCATGTCATTGTACGGCTATAAAAACTCGACAACTCCCGGCCTGGATTCCCTCACATCCCGGGCGGTGGTTTTTGATAACGCCTATACCCCGTCAAATTACACCTATCCCAGCCATGTCTCATTTTTTACCGGAAAAACTTACCGGGAACACGGATTTCATATCGGGGACGGTCATGAAGTAAATAGATACCAGAATGAATTCACGCTTCCGGAGCAACTCAGGAATATGGGTTATTATACGGCCTTATTTACCGAGAACTCCTGGGTACTGGCATGTGACAAGGGTTTCGATGAGGTGAGGTATTTTCCGATGCTGGCAGCATATTTTGGTCCTCCTCCCCGAACTTGTGAGTTCGGAACTTTCCCTCCCCTCCGGAAATATGCGGGGCCTTTTCCCGGGAGGATGATAGTAGACGCGCTTGCCTATTATTTTGATGGATTTTATACATTTTCATTGGAACGCATCCAGCTTCGTTGTTTGCAAACGCTCTTGATAAAGTCCCGCCGGATAGGCCCACTCTTTGTTTTCTGGAATTGGTTCACTGTCCATGACCGTTACCATCCCTACACGGAATGGCCGATTGGTAAGGAGGTGGATAATTATGATTTTGCCTCTGAATACGAGCTTTCCATTCGTTACGCGGATGAACGATTTATGAAGATATATCGTCTTGTCAAATGCTGCGGCCGGCTTGAAAATACTTTTCTGATCGTTACTTCAGATCATGGAGAATTTATCGGAGAAAAGGACCTATGGGGACATAATAAGACTCTTTTTAAACCGGTATTGCGAGTGCCGTTGTTCATTACCCATCCGTCTTTGCAGTACCGCCGGGTGGGGGCACCGGTTTCTCTGACGGATTTCCGGCCATTGGTGGAATATCTTGCCGGTGGGAGAATGATTACCGCCGAAAAGATTGAGAGAGTATTGACGGGAAGAGAAAAAGTGATCGCTGAACATGGTTTTCTTCCGGAGGAACATTCCCGGGTTTATGATTGGTGCTATTCGGTCATTGACGACACGGGTCAGTATATCAATGACCCATTGATCAAAACCTACGGAAGTACCTGGAGAGATGATGATCCCGAATTGCTTCTTGAGAATACTTCCCGATTTAACCGGGAACGTGATTTATCCACATTCGACCAATCTCGGGCCTCGCAACTCAAGAAGTATTACCAGGATTATGTTGGAAGGCTAAACGAGAGAAAGAGGGGATTGCTTCCCCCCGGAACCAAAGCAGCCCGGGAACGGAAACTTCGGGCACTCGGTTACCTGTAGGGGTAAGATTACAATATTTTTTACTTAAGCGGAATAAGTGGTTGACCAAATGGTTGTCGCGTGAAGTTAGCTTAGACTGAATTGCACTATTTTCTAATTCTATTGTATTTTCGTCTAATGCACTTATTATGCGATAGTGAGAATAACTTAAAATGGTATAGCTTGTAGCTTAAGGGTACGTATGGGCTAATTGATGCCGATTTTTGTACTGCAACCATAGCCAAAGGCTCTTTCCACGATGAACGATATGGCCAGACTGGAGCGCAGGGATGTATGGTGGTCAGCCGGCATCCTTCTCCTCATTTTTCTGTTTCTTTTTCCCATACTTGCCGGATGGTGGGGAATATTCATTGATGATGTGGCTATTCACTTTTATCAGAACCAGATCTTTCAGGCCAGGTGTCTCCAACAAGGAATTATTCCTTTGTGGGACCCGCATACCCACGCCGGCGGACATCCTTTCTATCTCCGGCAGGAAGATTATGCTTTTTATCCGGTTCAATGGTTCTTCGGCCTATTAGGGGATATTACTCCTTCGAGCCGATCATTGCGGGATCTGATTATTATTCCGATCATCTTTCACTTCCTCTGGGGATCTCTAGGGACTTATGTCCTTGGGCGGTGGGGGTTGGGTCTCTCTCGGCCAGGTTCCGCTATGATGGCCTTGATCTTTGCCTTCAGTACCTCCATGCTCGGAGGGATTGTAGCACCAGATGAGGCCCTTAGCATGCCCTGGCATCCATGGTTGGTCGCGGCGGTATTGCTCTACGCTCGGAAGCTGCAACCCGGCTGGATCATCTTCGGGGCGGTAGTATTGGCATTGGGCGCCCCCGCCTGGACCGCCAATACTATCCATGGTCTGATCATGGCCACATATTTCGGATTGATACTTCTGGGGTTGAGATGGAAAGAGGAGGGGGTGGTTCCGACCCTGAAATTGGCGGGTGGACTCTTCGCTATGGTGGTGATCGGGGTCCTTCTGTCTGCTCCCTTCTGGCTGGCCGCGCTCGAGAGCTGGCGCATCCTTGGAGCCACTTACAAGGTTGACTATAATCTACTTACTGCCGGCCCACGCAGTTTGCCCTGGCGGTGGTTGGCCACTATCTTTGTCCCCGAACTTTTTGGTTCGACCAACTTCGATAATTTCTGGGGGGCGGCCCGAGATTACCAGATGTACTGGAGTGAAGCCCGCATGACTAGGGGGATGTTGATCTGGTTCCCCGCTTTCCTGGCTGTCTGGTGCGCCGTGACTTCTTTGATCAGACGGATCAAATCCCCGATTCAGTCCGATTCCGGTTCTGATTCTGAGAAGGCGAAGAAATTCCCATCCAGCGTTCTCTCTCCAGAGAAAAATGGCACCTCGTATCTGCTCTGGACCTGGGCTGGTGCCGGGTTATTATTGCTGAGCATCTTCCTGATGGTGGGGCGGTTTTCTCCAGTCTTAGGCTGGCTTTACCGACTGGGCCCTATTTTCCGGGTTCCCTACGCCACCCGGTGGCATACTTTTTACACCATGGGATTAGCCATCCTGACCGGAGTAGGAGTAAGCCAGTTGCTAAAACGCGGCGCCGGCCAGTTTGTGGCAACCAGACCGAGGGTTATATTCTACCTGTATCTATCGACTTTGGTGCCTTTGGCTATGGTTGTTCTTCCGATCGGGTACTGGAATAAACTCACCGATTATGAGTGGTTTATTAAGTTCCCCGGGCTGTACTGGCTGATCGCGGTAGTGTTGCTTCTGGTGATCGGGGTTTGGAGTCGCCCCCGCTGGATAGGTCCCGCGGTGGTGGTCTTAGCCCTGGGGGGGTTACTTCGGAGCGCGTGGTGGGATACCTACCGTCCGATGGGATATATCTGGACGACCGATCAGGCTGAGTGTTCAGGGCCGGAAGAGAGCGAACTCTTCCGTTTCATGTCGTTGTCCTCCCGGCACGACCCGGGCCCGCTATTCCGAACGGGATATTCCAGGGTTTTTGCTGATACCGCCGGGCTCGTCTACGGGAGCTATAGCCTCCTGGGGAGCGGGATTAAACCGATGATCCCGCGGGCATATAACACCCTGAGTGAAATATGCAAAGATATGCCTTACGAGACGGCCTTGCGTGATCCAACCCTGCCTTTTGTCAAAAATATGTCGGTTGGATTATGGTGGTATAACCATCCGATACCCCCGGATAAGGAGTGGAAGTACGTGACTGACGCTCCCGATTATGATCAGTATCTTTTCCGGATTCCAGGTGCCCTCCCCAGAATCTATTTCCAGGATCGTCTCTTTTCTGGATCGGAACAGGAGGCTCGCCAAGCTCTGATCTTCAGTGATTTACGGGAGGCAACTGTCGTAGACCAAGTTGATCAGGAGATAAAAAAGTATCTTTGGCTTGACCGGGAGAATCAAAAGGATGGGCTGCCGGAAAGTCATTTCGCTGCCCTCCAGGAGAGAAATCGGGTCTTACGGGTGGATTTCTCTCATCCTCATGTGGTTGAGATTGAGGCGGAAGTTTCCATTCCCGCCCTGATGGTCTTGACTGATGCCTGGCATCCCGATTGGCGTGCGGTCGATAACGGTCGACAAATAACGATTCACCAAGTTAACTGCTATCAGCGGGGAATCTGGTTGGAGAAGGGCTACCATCTGGTCCGGATGGAATTTCTCCCCTCCTGTGTCAGGGTAGGTCGTTGGTTTTCACTAGCGGGAGTTGTTGTGTGCGGATTAATATTATACTTGGTTTATTTTAAAAGACAAAGATTCACTTGATTGTAGCCAGCTTGCTGGAGCGATACGGAAGGTAGGAGCAAGCGATCACCCCGACTGATTCAGACCGGCCGGCCCAAAAGTATTCCCCCGGCCGGGAGAAGCAATTGCGGGTGATGGGCTATCTGCAATAAATTATGGGCGCGCCTCGAGAATGCAGACCTGGTTATTGCCGAACGAACAGATTATGTGGTGCCTCCGGTTCGCCGGATAATTACGTTGGGTGATAACAAGCTGGTATATAACAGCATTATTGGGTTTGTTGGTGATCGTCTCACTCATCGTGGTAATTTTGTTGAAGCGGGTAAAAACAGGATGAAGCTAGTGCAGATAACAAGGCGTATTTTAATTCCTGCGGTGTACAATATTTTGATAATAATAGTACTCTTTTCAGGGGCAGAGTTGGTATATCGTGTTTATGTTGCCCGGAGAACAATATTTGAGCGACTACCTTTCTTTCAATATGATAAAGATTTAGGGTGGATACCCAGGCCCGGAATCTACTCCAACTTGGGGGGAAGAGTTACCATTGATTCCAATTGTTTTAGAAAAATGGAGCGAAGTAAAAACAGTTCCAATAAACAACTTATTTTAGCATGCGGGGATTCATTCACATTCGGTTATGATGTCTCAGATGAAGAAACCTGGCCTTTTTTTCTGGCAACCATGCTGGACTGCAGGGTGGTCAATGCGGGGGTGACTGGCTATGGACTTGATCAGACTGTATTGCGTTTGTCTAAGATTATCGATGATGTAAAACCGGATTTAGTAATTGTAAGCATGATCTGGGGGGACATCCATAGATGTGGTCTCAGTAAACGGGAACGATTTAAACCATATTTTGATCTGGTAGATGGTAGGTTGGTCCTTTTCAATACCCCGGTTCCAAAACCGGGAACTCTTCCCGATAGGTTACCCTGGTATGAAAGGTCACTAATCTTTCATCGACTCAAAAGGACATGGTATGGTCATTTGAACCCCGGGCATATCCGGGCACATAATCGGGGAATGGAGTTATCCCCGCATCTTATTGACTGGGCTATCCGGATGTCATATAAAAATGGTGCTCGTATTATGGTATTAATTCAACCCTCTATGGTAGACGGCTGGCCGAACCAGGTCCCTAAGTGCGCTGAACTGGAATCCACTATCCGGACTACCGGGGTGATGGTCTTGAATCTCACAGAAGAACTATTTGCGATCATCCCGGGTAAAGAGGATAAGATGATGAAATATTTTAGAGGTTGGAACGATGAGCACATGACACCGGAAGGCAACCGATGGGTAGCAGAAAAGTTGACGAATTTTATAAAAGAAGAAGATCTATTGTGCAATACAAATAAGGGGGAACTCTGATTGATAATCTACTGGTTGCTTCTTAGAATGAAATGAAAGAAAAGTAGTAATCAGAAATACTCTGGAAAGCTTCCAGTTTTACAATTTTTCATGAGTAATATAGGTTAGCGGGGATCATGATGGGAATTAAGAAAGAAGATATTATTACATCCCTGATCCCCAAATTTACGCCGAAGGAGCGAATTAATATATGAAATATTTTATCACCGGCGGCGCCGGCTTTATCGGCAGTCATATGACAGATGCCCTCATGGAGAGAGGAGAGGTTACCGTATTCGATAATCTTACTTCCGGCCGGATGGATCATCTTGTTCTCCATCAAAATAATCCGACGTTTAAATTTGTCGAAGGAGAGATAAGCGACCTCGATCATCTTATCCGGGCGATGGAAGGGCATGACGCTGTCTGTCACTTTGCCGCCAATCCGGATATTGCCCGGAGTATGCAGGAGACCTATCTTGATATCCGGGAAGGGACCATCTTGACCTATAATGTCCTGGAAGCGATGAGGAAGAACGGGGTAAAAGAGATTCTCTATCCTTCCGGGAGCGGGATTTACGGTGATCTCGGGACCATACCCACCGCGGAAGATTTCGGCCCGCTACTTCCCATATCCATGTACGGGGCAAGCAAGCTGGCCTGCGAGGGTTTGATCAGTGCGTTCTGCCATATGTTCGAGATGCGGGGCTGGGCGTTTCGTTTCGCTAATGTAGTGGGGGAGAGACAGACCCATGGGGTGGGTTATGATTTTATCAACAAGCTGAAAGCCGATCCGGCTGAACTCGCGATACTGGGAGACGGCACCCAGAGCAAATCATATATTCATGTCAGCGATGTAATAAGAGCCATGCTCTTCGCCTATGAGAACGCGGATGAGAGAGTTAATATTTTCAATGTTGCCACGGACGATTATATCGATGTCTCGACCATTGCCGAAATAGTCATCGAGGAGATGGGATTGGATGGAGTTAAGCTGAACTATAGCGGTGGAGATAGAGGATGGAAAGGCGATGTCCCCAAGGTCCGATTCGATCTGGCCAAGATCCACGGATTAGGCTGGAAATCAAAATACAATTCTGAAGAAGCGATACGATTATCAATCCACGAAATGTTAAAAAATAAATAAACCGCGAATCTCGCTAATCTTCACTAATAAAAAAGAAATAGAACTACGAATTACGCAAATTTCGCGAGTTGTAACACTTCGCCCTTAAGTGTATTGAAAATATCCACCAGCGACGCAGGGTCGGGGGTGGATAGAAAAAAGATTGTTGAAATATTTTCATATATTGCGGCCATCGAATAATAATGGTCATTATTCAAAACATAAATTCGCGACCGTAGGGAGCTAATTTAATGCAATGCGTCATCTTAGCCGGAGGACTGGCTACACGCCTCAGACCGATAACTGAAACAATTCCTAAATCTATGGTTGAGGTCCGCGGTCGTCCGTTTTTGGCTCATCAGCTGGAGTTGTTGAAGAAGAATGGGGTGGGGGAGGTAGTGCTGTGCGTGGGTTATCTCTCCGAGCAGATTGAGGATTACTTTCAAGACGGGAAAGAGTTCGGGATTAAAATAATATACAGCCGGGAAGAAGGGGAGCTGCTCGGGACCGGCGGCGCCTTGAAGAACGCCCTGAGTTTCTTGAAAGATGAATTTCTCCTGATCTACGGGGACTCGTATCTGGATATTGATTACCGCTCGGTTTATGACTGCTTCCTCCAGATCGATCGTCCCGTGTTAATGACCGTATTTAAGAATGACAACCGCTGGGTCGAGAGTAATGTTGTCTATGAGGCGGGCAGCGTTACTATCTTTGACAAGCAGTCGCAGGCCCCGGCAGTGAGATATATCGATTATGGATTGTCGGTCTTATCCCGCGGCATCCTCGATGAGATCCCGGATGGAGAGCCATACAATCTGGATCACCTCTATAAGCGCTTGGCCGGGGAGGGGAGGCTGGCCGGTTATGAAGTCTTTCAGAGATTCTATGAGATCGGCTCCCCGGAGGGGTTGGAGGAATTACAGAATAAATTAGCGCCGAAGGCGCTAACTTAAACGTTGAAGAAAAAAGACGTTATCCTCCTGCAAAAACACCTTGCCTTATTGACGGATAGTCCTATATTAGGCAATAAATAATTTATTATTGACATATCTGTCATTAAAGGATGTAAATACCGGAAGATTTAATAGTGGATCCCAGAACCTTTAAAACTTCGTCGGCCGGGAAATGCCTGAAGACGCGGGAGCAATATTGGGCATTTATCCCCAACCCACTGCCTCCCCGAATTGATTATACACCGGAGATTATCTCTACTCTTTCAAATGCCGATAGATCCCTGGGGAAATTATCGGGAATTGGCAGTCAGCTTCCCAACCCCTATCTGCTTATCGCGCCTTATATCCGACGAGAGGCGGTATCGAGTTCAAGGATTGAAGGGACTCTGGCTTCACTCGGTGATCTATTCTATTTCGAGGCTACGAAATCTCAAACGCCTAAAGTGCCTGATGTAAAAGAGGTGGAAAATTATGTTCGCGCTATGGAATATGGAATAAAGCTGCTGAGCAAGTTGCCGATATCCACCAGGTTAATCCGGAAAATTCATGGGGTTTTAATGAAGGGAGTAAGGGGGGAATCCGCGACCCCCGGGGAAATCAGGAAAAGTCAAAATTGGATCGGACCTCCGGGATGCACAATCATTAATTCCTCCTATGTACCGCCCCCGGTGAAAGAAATGAAAATCGCCCTGGGAGAGCTGGAAAGTTATATTCACTCAAATCCGATAGACCCTGTTTTGATCCAGTGTGCCTTAGTGCATTACCAATTCGAATCAATCCATCCATTTCTCGATGGGAATGGTCGGATTGGCAGACTATTGATTACT
>Ga0075111_1001090_pt1 | contig 12644 bp, 7 predicted proteins | sample AntAceMetag02UKK_FD_69787 | JGI IMG/M metagenome (GOLD analysis project Ga0075111, IMG submission 69787) | Saline lake microbial communities from Ace Lake, Antarctica - Antarctic Ace Lake Metagenome 02UKK | ecosystem: Environmental > Aquatic > Non-marine Saline and Alkaline > Saline | place... | reverse complement strand
TATTAAGAGTAGATATACCATCCCGGATGGGAGAGATAAGGCAGAGCCTCAATTTGGGAGAACAGGAGATAAAATGAGAATAACAGGATACTGGATCTTACATCTTTGCGATCCCGCGCCTTCAGCGCGAATGGTTCAGATAATTAAACTATACTAGCGCCTTCGGCGCTAACGTTGAAGATAAAAAGCGTTTAAAAAAACTTAGCCCACTCTGAGTTTACGCCGAGGAAATCGAGTATAGAAGCGCTCGATTCAGGTATTAACAGAGCATGGTGGATTTAATAGGATTCAATAGAATAATGAGGGAATAATGAGGTGACTTACTGAGAGTTTTACATCACCGCTTAATTAATGGTGTCATCCTATCAATAGCCGGTCAGGAAGTCAAATATAATTTTCCCCAGGAAAAATAATAGTTACCGGGTTACCGGGAGGTAATCGGTGGATCCGTAGTAGGCACGGGTAATTCCCCGGATGGCCCACAAACCGGAACTGGAGCCGGCCCGGAAGATTCCGATATCATCTGAATTATTACCACTATAATCAGCCGGAACGGGTTGATCTGAACTGTTTCCGAAATAGGTCCTGGTTATTCCTTGGACACCCCAGAGACCGGAGGAGGGGCGAAAGATGGCGATTCCTTCCGATCCATTGCCATTATAATCTCCCGGGATCGGCACGTCGATGGTGCTACCGAAGTAAGTCCGGCTTACTCCCCGTAGAGCCCAAAGGCCGGTTGAACTCCGAAAAACTCCGAAATCCGATGTGCCGTCCCCGTTGTAATCTCCCGGCGCCGGTGCGTCAGCGGTGGTTCCAAAGTAAGCTCGGGTTATCCCCTTTATCGCCCAGAGGCCAGAGGATTCCCGGAAGATACCGACATCGCAATGGCCGTCACCGTTATAATCTCCCGGGATAACGGTGTCTGAAACCGACCCAAAGTAGAAACGAGTTATACCCCGGATCGCCCAGAGGCCGGTTGATCCTCGGTAGATTCCGATATCTGAGGTCCCATCTCCATCGTAGTCCCCCGGCACCGGGATATCGGATGAATTACCAAAATAGGCCCTGGTAATTTCCCGTACCGCCCAGAGACCGGTTTCCCCCCGAAATACGGCTATATCGGAGGTGCCGTCACCGTCATAGTCCCCGGAACTAATTACCGGATTTCTCGGAAGCGTGGTGCCGAAAAAAACGTAAGCGTAGCCGGTGGGAGTGGTGGTATCGTTGGAAGCCATGTATATCTCGTCGACATTGTCTTCATCTATGTCGGCATCACTGATTGACACAATCTCATCACCGGACGGAGTAAACGACCAGAAGCAATGGGAGAGGTTATAGGAATAGAGTGACCTGTTCAGACTGTTCTCAAAATAGGGCATTATCTCCCGGCCACTGTGACGGTCCAGGATGCAGTAACTTACGGAATCGATCTTGTCGGAAAAACTCCGCGCGCCGATCATCCCGGAAGAAGCGCCATTATCCTTCAGGAAAGCGATATGACCGCTCCCGACAGGGGCTGAGATCACCCCCAGATCACTATTACCGTCACCGTCAATATCGTAGAAAGAGTCCAGATCGTTTATCGGTCCTGGGGCGCTATAACTCCATTTCAAGACACCGGTATAGTCAACCAGGGGGAAGATACCGCCCAGGTACTTATAGTAGGGGATCAGTTCTTCCACATCATCTCCATTCATATCCCGTGTATAAAAATAGTTATAGGCGTATTCGCTTCCGGTATCCGACTGGTAGGAGAAATGTCCGCTGGGGGCCAGGAGATTCAGGTTATGGTCATAGACGTAAAAAGTCCAGGTATGGGTGGGATCATTGTAACTGTCGGTCAGGATCACGACTTCATTAACACCATCATGATCCATATCTTCATACTCCAGATCTTCAACCGAGCCACTGATGTCAACCGGCGCCGCCCATTCAGTTCCGTCGGAGGCATTGAGGAGATAAACCCGACCACCGGAAAATGGGGATATCTCGGTGCCGAAAGCGATCCCGCTTTCGTCCATATCCCAGTCCGCGTCATCCTTATCAATCGTATCGGTGGCTGGATAGCTCCAGGTGGCGTCAAATCCACTCCCGTTAAATCCAAGGAAACCCTGAATTTTCAGGGTATTTGGTGAGTTGGTTGTAGTCATCAAGACAATATCTTCATTTCCATCTCCGTTAAAGTCATAGTTCATATTATAGGATTCGACAGCCCGGACCAGGTTTTGGGTGTCAAGAATTGAGCAACTGTCGGAGAGTATCTCCAGCTTCTGTTTCAAATAACTGGGATACGGAATAATCTCTCTGGTTCCGTCGCCATCAAGATCTTCAAAACAGGCAGAGGATGGCGCTAATGTGCCGTCAAGATCGGCGGCATCATAATTGCGCGATCCCAGCAAAACTCCGGACGGACTGAAGGAACATATCTGCCCATGGGCAATGGACCTATCCCGGGCAAAGACAATCACCCTGTATTGATCGTTCTCGTAAAACTTTTGACATCTGACGGAATAGATATTATCAGCTACAGTCCCCGACCACTTGAAGTTGCCATTGTGATCAAGGACATAAAAGGTTTTGTAATCTTCCGGTTTAATGATTATTTCGTCGCTCCCGTCATCATCCAGATCATAAATATCCACATCGTCAATCCCACAAGATGAAGAAGTCCAACTTCCCAAGAACGTTCCATCCCGGTTATGGACATAGACTCCTCCTTCGGTATTGCCGCTGTTCCGGGTGACTGAGACGATTCCTTCATTCCCTGAAGCATCCAGGTCAAGGTCGTCAAGATAATCAACCCCCCGGTGGAAGGTGGCGCTCCAGACCAGGTTCCCCTGCCAGTCGTAGTAGTAGGTTTTTCCCTGGGACCAATCCGAGTTTCTGGTCCCCACCACAACTGCGTCCTCTTCACTAACAGTATCAATATAGATATCGGTAATAATCTCGCCGGGATACGTGAGCGGTCCCCAGTTCTGCTTAAAGGCCAGGTCCGGGATTAGACTCAATCGACCAGCCTGCTTGCTCTTACCAGAGATTAAAGTAACCTTCCCAAGTTCAAGACCGCTCCCCTCCAGTTCGATAAGTCGCGAACGAAAGCCGGAAAGTACCGCCATTTCCTTATTAATTTCTTCGACCGTAAATCCTGCCGGAATAATATCCTCCACACGCGATTTGAGCCGTTTAGCGCTTAATAGCTCAAAATCGGCGGGCAGCTCAATACTCACCAGGATCCGATCGGAAGGAGATTCTTTTTCATCTCCCAAAAGACACTCCTGCGTTGGAAGAACGCCAACCAATAAGCTTACAATTGACGATAAAATAATAAATCTTCTCATACTATACCCCACTTATTCTAAATATAAAGTCTCTGGGTATCATACATAGTATTTAGGATTCATCCCCATTCTCATTTCCCTTACCCACACAGAATAACGCGGAGCTATAAAGGTTATGATAATTTTATTCTCCAGGCCGATTTTTGTATCTTTCCCTCGATTTTTTCCGCCTCTCTATTTTTACTGGATGAATTAGCTCGGAGCGTCGAAATCACAAATAATCAGGACATAAATTCCTCCTCCAGAGACGGATTAGCCTTTTGATGAGGTGCTTTACATGCTGGATTTCGGAATTTACCCGGCTGAATGAGAGCCGCGATCTTTTCCGCGGCTCTCACTTCAGACGGGTTTATACCTGCCCGAGTTCGGCGTAGGCAATATTGGTCGCGTAGGAGTTTACCCGCCGCAGTCCGCCCATCACCCCCATGTGGAGGGTACTGGTCTCGGATGTTTCGTCCATTCCTTTGCTCAAGCGGTCAAAATGAGCTTTGGTCAGATCTTTCTCAAGCCGGACCAGAGCCGGCTTGCGCTGGGTCACCTCCTCCGCCAGTTTGGTATCGTGCTCGGCGAAGGCCCGGGCGGCGTCACGGACATCCTCGGCCACCTTGGCCTGAAACTGCTGGAGCTGGTCCCACCCTTCCGGAGAGAAGAAGAGATTATTTTCTATGAAGGTCTCGGTCAGCGGCAAAATATCCTGGGCGATGGTATTCCCCATCTCCCGGTACTCGTTTGAGATATTAAGAAGCATGATCGCGTAAGTGGAGTTATCTTCATTTAATTGCTTGCTGCCGATCTCCGCCAGATAGGGCCGGATAGCATTCTCCAGGATTACAATCTTGCCATTCTCGTCTATCAGGTGATCCACAAAGGCCGAATCTTTTCGCTTGAAGGCTTCAATGATATTATCACTCATCCCGACGGCAATCTCACCCATCCGGACGATCTCCTTCTTGGTCTGGGCCAGAGCGATACCGGGCGTCCGGGTTAGATCGGAAACCAAGTACTTGGGCTTGAAGGCCTCTTCTTTCTCCTCTTCTTCCGGGAGAATCTTCATGATCAATGCCCCGAAAAACTGGGTGAAGGGGAGAAAAAGCAGCGCCATCGCCACATTAAAAACAGTGTGAGCGTTGGCAATCTGCCGGGTAATGCTGCCTCCCATTTTAAGAACCACACTATTAAGGGGAGTGATCAGGCACATAAAGATGATCACCCCGACCACCTTGAACAAGGTATGGGCGACCGCGACCCGTTTCGCGTCCCGGGTGGTGCCGATCGCGGCCAGGGCGGCGGTAATCGTGGTTCCGATATTGGCGCCGTAAATAATCGGAATCGCGGCGACTAAACTGAGGATCGGCTTACCGTCAGGTCCAACCTGCATCGCCAGTCCCAGCGCGATCGCGATGGTGGCGGCTGAACTCTGGATTATCCCGGTCAGGATCGTCGAGACCAGCAGCCCGGTAAATGGGTTGGAGGTTGATCTCTGAAGTATATCGATAAAGGGCGGATATTTAGCCAGAGGCTTCATCGAGCCGCCCATCACCTTGAGGCCGTAGAAGAGGAGACCGAAACCGATCAGGATCCGGCCAACATAATTAACACTGGGATTCTTGGTGAAGAAGATACAGACAAAGCCAAGGAATACGAAGGCCAGGGCAAACTGGCCAACGTCGAAAGCGATCAGCTGGACGGTGAGGGTGGTCCCGATATCGGCACCAAGGATCACCCCGATCGTCTGGGCCAGAGTCATCAGCCCGGAATTGACAAATCCAACCAGGAGGACCGTACAGGCACTGGAACTCTGCAAGACAAAGGTAATCATGATGCCGGAGATCAGGGCCACCACCCGGTTCCGGGTAAAGAAGCTCAAAATGGACCGCATCTTCTCCCCGGCCCATTCCTGGAGAGAGTCACCCATCAAGTTCATCCCGAAGATAAACATTCCCAACCCTCCCAGGAGCGAGATGATCAGGATCGGCATCTGGCCGGCGTCGATATTGAAGAGAGCCGGCTTTCCAACCAATCCCTCCACCGAAGCTTGAACCAGATAAGTTCCCTTCTTGCTCCCCAACCGATATGGAATAACAGCGATCCCGTCCTCATCGGTCGGAATCTCGCATCTTTTAATCCCCACCTCCGGAATCTCGACCCCGGAGATTAAAAAAGTGCTGGGAGTGGTTGATTCCTTCTTCATCTTCTTCGGCTTGGCCGGATCGGCAACGATCCAGAAGACAACCTTCTCCCCGGGGGCGGGTTTCCCATCCCTGGTTACCAGCGCTTCCAGCGGGATCTCTCCCCCGACTAACTGGAACTGCCCGCTCCCGGCCTCAACTTTAATTGAAGGCCCGGATTCGCCGTACGCCGGAAAGAAAAAAGCCGTGCCCGCCAAAGCCAGCACGACTACAAAAAATAAACCAATTACGGCAGAAAAATACCCTTGTCTCATCCTGTTCCTCCCTTTTAAATTAGCGCCTGCGGCGCTAATTTAGTTTTGAATAATAATCATCATAACTTGATTAAGACAATACCAAAAAAATCCCAACGATCTTATTTGTTATATTTAGAAGATAAAATAATATGAAAGAAACAACATCTTAAAAACAGAGTGAATTATACCAAATATTTCTGATTATTAAATATTTTTTTTAACTTTTTTTTTGGGGGGGTTATAAGCAGGATCGGTAGAGGCTCTCCATCTGCTGACAGATCTTCCCGGAGCTGAATTCTTCCGAAACCCGCTTCCGGGCGGAGGTGCCCAGAGTGGGGATCAGTCCGGGGGTGTCCATAAGTTCTTTCAGGCGGAGAGCGAGTTCATCAGGTTCTCCCGGTCTCACCAGGAAGCCCTCTTCTCTATCATTGATCATCTCGCTGTTCGCGCCGACTTTGGTGGCAATCACCGCCAGTCCATTTCCCATCGCCTCCAGCAGGGCATTGGAGAATCCTTCTGAGAGCGAAGGCAGGATAAATATATGGAGTTCTTTTAAGAACGACTCCGGATCTTCAACCTCCCCACGGAAGACAACCCGATCCTCCAGATGATTATCCCCGATCATGGTCTTCAGCTTGTTATAATATTCCCGATCCAGTATTCTTCCGGCGATATGGACCTCGAAGGAGTAATCGGCGGAGAGCCGGCTGACAGCCGTTAGAAGATCTTCATATCCTTTGATCGGACGGATATTTCCCAACGACCCAATTATGAATCTGCCCCTGAAGTCATCCGTTTCCGCCCGTAGCGGAGGCAACACCAGCCCATTATGTATTAAAATATACTTTTTTTTCTTTACCTTTTCCCGACTACGCAGGTACTGGATTACCTCCCCGGAATTCGCGGTTATCCGGTCAGTAATACTGTTAACTACTCTATGGGCCAATACATGTTTTCTATTCTTCCAGAAACCGGTATCCCTCCGGCTGGTAATCACCGGTATCCTGGATATAAAACCCACCGGGGGGGAGACAATATTGGCGGCGAAAAGATAACCATGCACCAGGTCGATCCGGTGCCGGCGAATCAGGCTGGAAAGTCCGCGGACCGCCCGGAAGAAATTCAGGCCCATAATATTTTCCAGATGGAGTGATTCCACCGGATAACCCCTATCCTCCAATTCTTCTGCCAGGGGTCCTTTATAGAGGAGGCAGCAGAGAAAAGGCTTGAAATAGAGGGGATCCAGACCGGGAATAACCTGTTGGAGATGATTCTGAGCTCCCGCCCGGATCATCTTGTCGATGACATAGAGAACTCTGATTTTCTTATCTGGTATACTCATCCATTAATCAGGAGTAATGAACTCAGGACAAATAAATAATTAAAACCACGAAGTACACGAAGACTTCTAAAATTTGAACTATATTTTGTTTATCCCTCAACTATTCTTCGTGTCCTTCGTGTTCTTCGTGGTGAATTACTTCATTGTTTTAGATGAAATCTTTAAAATTCCTTTTCGAATAAGGTCTAGCAAAGACTAACTATATCCCCCTGAATAAGATACTCTCTTCCGCATTTTGGGCATTTCGATCTGTCTTCTTCAAAATCGAGTTTCACCCCGCAGGCGCAGACCCATCCGCGGATTTCGGCGGGGTTGCCGTAGAGCATGGCAAAATCAGGCACATCCCGGGTGACCACGGATCCGGCGCCGATAAAGGCGGAGCGACCGATGGTATTTCCGCAGACAATCGTGGCGTTAGCCCCGATACTGGCCGATCTTTTCACCAGGGTCTTATTATAAAATTCACTCCCCCGCTGGGGGAACTCGCTCCGGGGATTCATGACGTTAGTAAAGACCATAGACGGTCCGCAGAAGACATAATCCTCCAACTCCACCCCCTCATAGACCGAAACATTGTTCTGGATCTTAACATAATCTCCGATCCGGACATTGTTGGCGATATTGACGTTCTGCCCGATCGAGCAGCCTTCCCCGATCCGGGATCCGGTCTGGATATGACTGAAATGCCAGACCTTGGTCCCCTCCCCGATCTCCACCCCATCATCCACGTAACTGGAAGGATGGACGTAATAATCCGGTGGGTGGGGGGAGCCAGTACTTTCTTGGTTTTTCATTGATTTCTTCTCCCTTATATAAAAATTCCAAATTCCAATATGTAAAGCACCTCAGCCAAAGGCTGATCAGCCTCCGGCTGAAAATTCCAAAACTTGTCCCGGTTGTTTTTTATCGGGATAAATTCCAATTCAGCCGCCGTAGCCGTAGGCTACTATGGCGAAGGAGGCTGACCGAAATTCCAAATTCCCAACAGCCAGGCCTCGCCGACCACCGGCGAGTAAATCTTCCGCTTGCCCAACGCAGTCGGGCTGCGATAATCGGGGCAAGATGCCCCTCCCACAATTTGGCGATACGGGTTTGACGAATGTTTAAGTGATTTGGTATCAATATGTAACACAAATATTTTATATTGATGCTGATTAAGATTTCAGTAAACCCCGTTGTCTTATGCTTCATCCCGATTTTCCGTGGTGGCCTCGGACACTGTAGCCGCGGTCGTTGACCGCGGCCCCTGTCATCCGCGGTCACCGACCGCAGCTACAACAACCCAGATACGATCACGGGGCAACGAGGTTCACTGGAAGCTTACGATGCTGATACCTATAACTTAACCGTAATCCCTCCTTCATCCAAAGACTGCTGGGCGGCTTCCAGAACCTTCACTACAGTTAAGCCGTTCTGCCCATCGGTAAGCGGGGTCTTCCTATCTTTTACACACTCTATAAAATGTCCGGTCTCTACTCTCAACGGTTCTCCGGCTTTCACCCAGGGGATCTGGACATCACCGTAACGGAGATGGAGATATTCCCCGTAAGTATCATACTGGATTGCTTCGGGAACACCTTTATCATAAATCTTGATCGGCTCACTGCTCTGCATATCATCAAAGACCATCATCTTCTTACTTCCCACTATTGTCACCCGCCTGACTTTGTGCGGATCGAGCCAGCTGACGTGAATATGGGCCAGAACTTTTCCGGGAAAGGTGATGGTGGCGAAGACGACATCGGCCACTCCATCCTGAATATATGATTCACCATGGGCTGAGACTGTTATCGGATCGAGTCCAATCAGATAGAGAGCCACCGAGATATCATGGGGAGCGAAGGTCCAGAGAGAATTCTCGCTCCGCCGGATCTTGCCTAAATTCAGCCGCTGGCTGTAAAGATAATAGAGATCGCCGATAGTACCGGCTTGAAGTTCAGATTTCAGCTTGATAACCGCGGGATGATAGAGCAAAAGATGGCCGACCATCAGGATCAGATCCTTCTCCTCTGCCAGTTCGCATAATTCCCGGCAGTCACGACCGGTCAAGGTCATCGGTTTCTCTACAAAAACATCCTTTCCTGCCATCAAACAATCACGAACAACCTTAAAATGGGTCCCTCCCGGAGTGGCTACCACTACCCCCCGTATATCGGGATTCCTGAGTATCTCTCCATAGTCGTCGGTCACCGCCATCTCAGGATATTTAGCCCGGGCTTCATTCAATCGCGATTCCACCAGATCAGAAGCAATAACAACCTCCGCCTCCGGCTGTTCCTGAAAATTCCTAAGCAGGTTCTTTCCCCAGCCTCCTACTCCTATTATTCCTAATTTTATCATATCTACTCCCTTAAAAGATAGTAAGCGGTAAACGGTTAACAGTAAGCGGTAAAAACAACACCAGAATGCATCGCCGACCGCTTACTGCTTACCGCTTACTGCTCACCGATTACCGATTTCCGATTACTTCCTTAAAAATAGCTCCGCTATTTTTCGACTGGTCTTCTGAATATCCCACTTCTCCTCTATCTTCCTCCGTCCCACACGGCCATATCCTGCCATTAGCTCGGGCTGTTGGCTAACCTTCTTCACCAAATCGGCAATCGCCCGGGGATCCTTCTCCGGGATGGTGAATCCGCAGGATGGATCGGCGATCAATTCCGGCAGCGATGGTAACGATGTACAGGCAACCGGTACGCCAACCGCCAGGGCCTCCAGCAGGACATTCGGAATTCCCCAATGAATCTTTAATACCGCCGGAAGGATAAAGAAGTCCGCCCACCGGTAATGATCGGCCATCTCATCCTGGGCCTGATAGCCGGTAAATGTAATATAATCATCCAGTTTCTTATCCCGTACCATCTCCCGGAGCTGCTCTTCCAGGTATCCGCCCCCGACGATACGGCAATGAAAATTAAAGTTCTCTTCGGCTAAGATCCGGCAAGCCTCAATTAAGTACTCAAACCCCTTGCATTCAAATAAACTTCCCACCGAAATAATATTAAACGGCTTCTCTCCAGCAACCTTCAACTTCTCTGTCTCATTGCCGGAGTCGGCCTTGAGATGGTAGATACCAATATCCAGACCATGGTAGATTACCTTGATCTTCCCGGGATCTATCTCCGGGGCGAGTCCTGAGAGGTATCGTTTATTATCTCCGGTACAGGTTATCACATGTACGGCCCGGTTCAACTTATCTCTCAAGCCAACGGTTTTAACATATATATCGTGGGCGTGGCCGGTAAAACTGAATGGTATCCCATTGATACGAGAGATAATAAAGGCAGTTGACGCGGGATAAGTCGCCCATTGCCCATGGATAAACTCGATCCGCCGGTCCCGACAGATCGAAGCAAATAAGACTGCCTGCGGGAAAAGAGCAAATGTCTTCAGAAGGAATTCCATATCCCCCCGGTTCATCCGGAACAATTGAAATAGTGTAGTAATATATCTCGCCGGAGATGTGAAGAGGGATTTTAAGTTAGCGGCAACTATCTTTGGGCTGAGAAGAAAATTGGAATAGATCGTCTTCTCCAGCAGCGACCGGCCTAGAGAGTGACGGATCGGATCATTCCCGCTCTTTTTCATGGAAAAGATGGTGAGATCTAATAACTGATCTAACGCCGCCATCTCCCGCAAGATGAAAACTTCATCATAGCAGGGAAACTGGGAGAATATCATGGCTACTTTTGGTTTCATCAGTCAATTAGTGCCTTCAGTGCAACTTTTTAACCACGAAGGACACGAAGTTCACGAAGGGGGTTTAGAAAAAAAGAAATACTTTTCAATATTTTTAGAGTTTTTCTTCGTGTTCTTCGTGTTCTTCGTGGTGATATTCTTTTTATGGGTGAAAATATATCTATGATATTGCTCAATGCTTGCAAACTCTTATTTTTCGCTCCGCCCCGACGTTGTAATCGGGGGAGGAAAAATAAGATCCCTTATAATATCCCGGTCGGTCCGGTCAAAACTTCTCAGTACCACCAGGAGCAGTCCATAGACCACCGCGCTGGATACCAGGACCACTCCAATGGGGATGCCGATTACTCCTTCCCAGCGGATCAATCCTCCGGTTAATACCGCGGCAATTACCGGACTGAAAAAACGAGAAAAGACAATACCACGTCCATATTCCCGGTAAAGAATAATGGCCAGGACTACCAGAATAATCCCCTGGGCGATTATCAGCGCGATCGGTCCTCCCGTAACCGGGATGAGCCGGATACCTACCCCTGAAGCAGAACCTCCTATTACTATAGTCTGATCCAGACGAGAGAGAATGCCGGTAAATAAAATTACTCCCAATCCATTTATAAGGGCCCCCAGCCCGAGCACTAAGGCAAACATCTTCTCTTTACCGCAGGCTACCATCGCGTTAAATAGCAGATAATTCTGAAACATCAAAATAACCCCCAATCCAAGGAGCTTGAGGACCGGAATGGCGTCGAGATAATCTTTTCCATATAAAATTAAGATCAACTCATCCCCCATAAAGAGGCAGTATAGAGCGACAAGCAGGGATAGCATAAAGAGGTACCTGCTCATCCTCCGATAAATACCGATCAGACCCAGGCGATCCGAGAGATGAAGTCGGGAAAGAAGTGGAAATACCGCCCCCATCAAAGAGATGACCACTGTACTCTCCAGAGCCATATAAGGAAGCGCCGCCACACTGTAGTTTCCGGCCGCCGGTGAACCAATTATCCGTTCAATAATAATTCTGGTTACATCGTGAAAGGAGTTAAAAAATACCGCCAGACCTATCGGTATCCCGGCCAGGATAAGATGGCGGGCCAGGGTCGGGTCAAGTGAGAGTCGGGGAGAGGAGAACTTTTTCGCGACCAGAATCCATGACATAACGAGATAAGCCGCGGTTGCTCCCAGATAAAGAAATGCTATCCGCAGCACACCCCATTGAAGATATATAGCGAGGAAAACCAGCAGCATCAGGAGGATATCTTTGCTGATATTGACTGCAGCTTCATAACCCATCTTCTCATGAGAACGAAACTGGATTACAAAGACTTCCCCCAGCGAGGAGAGAATGTAAATCCCGAGAGCGATAAATACCAGGTAGGCGATCTCCGCGCGATACCCAAGTCCATATACCAGCAGTACGGCGACCAGGATACTCGCGAGGGAGAAGATGATCCGGAGAACCAGGGTTGTGTTCAGGTAATGTCCGGCCTCTCCCGGACTTGAGGAACACTCCCGGATGGCGATCTTGCTCATCCCCAGAGCGGTCAGGATGGTGAGAAGAGCGCAGAGAGAGCGGGCTACCGTCCAGTTCCCATAATGGAGGTCACCGAGGTATCGGGCCAGAAGCACACCCAGAACCATGGAGACCAGAAGGCGTATCCCTTTGCCCGTAACCAGCGCGATAATATTACCGGCAACTTTTCTAACTTCACTCATTATTCCGGCCGCACCTCAGCCGATTTGCAGTCCACTAATTTACACAAATCCGCACTAATTGTTTCCTCGTAGCGAAGCGGAGACATCGAACATTTATGTGAGATGCCTTACCTCGGCCCCTTTT
>Ga0075111_1001087_pt1 | contig 12687 bp, 13 predicted proteins | sample AntAceMetag02UKK_FD_69787 | JGI IMG/M metagenome (GOLD analysis project Ga0075111, IMG submission 69787) | Saline lake microbial communities from Ace Lake, Antarctica - Antarctic Ace Lake Metagenome 02UKK | ecosystem: Environmental > Aquatic > Non-marine Saline and Alkaline > Saline | place... | reverse complement strand
GGACTGAGGACTGAGGACTGAGGACTGAGGACTGAGGACTGAGGACTGAGGACTGAGGACTGAGGACTGAGGACTGAGGACTGAGGACTGAGGACTGAGGACTGAGGACTGAGGACTGAGAACTGAGGACTGAGAACTAAAAACTCTTTACCTTGGAATATAAAATTGAATAAACAATAAAACCCATATGAAAAAAGAACTAATTTTTGAAGAACTTTGGAAAGCCTATTCCGGGCAAAACCCTTCAGTGAAAAAAGTACACGATCTCTTTATTGCTGAAGGTGAGGAAGTATTGAACGACCACATCGCTTTCAGGACTTTTGATGATCCGCGGATTAATATTGATGTGCTGGCAAAACGATTTTTAGCTGCCGGTTACGAGGAAAAGGGAAGTTATCAGTTTGAGGCAAAGAAATTATTTGCCAAACATTACGAGCACAAAACTGACGAAAAGGCCCCACGTGTATTCATCAGCCAGTTAAAAACGAAGGAATTTAGTACTTTCCTACAGGAAACAGTAAAGCAACTTGTTGATACTATTCCCGAGGAAAAACTTCAGTCGGATGATTTGATTTATTCTGGAAATTTGTGGGGCATGCCATCCTACGAAGTTTATCAACAACTGCGCGAAGAATCGGAATATGCTGCATGGTTGTATGTTTACGGTTTTTGTGCCAACCATTTTACTGTAAGTATCAATCACCTTAACAAATTGGATACAATAGAAAAAGTAAACAGCTTCTTAAAAAACAATGGCTACCAGATGAATGATTCTGGTGGAGAAATAAAAGGTACTCCAGGTCAACTTTTGGAGCAATCAAGTATCAGATCTGAAATTGTAGCGGTTGATTTTAAGGAAGGTTCGTTTGAAGTGCCTGGTTGTTACTACGAATTTGCCCGCCGCTATCCTGATGCTGACGGGAAACTTTATTCGGGGTTTATAGCTAAATCGGCCGATAAGATTTTTGAGAGTACAGATTTTTACGACAAGGATTGAGCCTACCCTAAAAGGCCGAACATTAAAAAATTGCCACAAAAGCACTATTCCGCATGTGCGGGATAGTGCTTTTGTGCTTTGGTGGCAAAAAACTATTTATTGGAGTGGGATCAAAATTCACAATTCACAATTCAAAATTTCCTTACTCCACCAAATCTTTCCCCCTTTCATCCTTCCAGGTTTTATTTTTTTACTTCAACATTCAGTATTCAACATTCATCGGTTCGATATTCAAATTTTGAAGGTGCTTCAATTGATGTCCGATGCCCGCCTTGCCATCGGGGCAGGTAAGATTTTCGATGTTGTATAAAAATTTCATATCAAAAATCATATATCCATCCATACGGACTTGCTTCGCTTCGTACGGACTCGTTTCAGTCGTCGGACTTCTTATATTTTTCCTTCCTGAAGCTTGCATGTCCTTCGGACGATGCAAGGTCGGTTTCCCAAATTAACAATCATAAATCGTTAATCACCAATCATCAATTGAAAAATATCAGAAGTCAGATGTAAGATGTCCGATTTTTGATGTTGCCCCCTAAAATCTAATATCAAAAATCATACATCTGACATCTTATATTTCTTATTGACATCATTCACAATTCAAAATTTCCATGTAGGTTAATGCAAGCCCCGAGGCACGAGGGGATGGCGGCCTTGGTTTCGTTTTCCCAACCCAGGGTTGCTATCCCTTTCCTTTGGTCAGGGCTGCGAACCCTTCGCTTATCGTTTATCAAAAACACCTTATTTTCTTATTAAGCCTTTTTTATTTAATATACCTACCCGATTGTCCAAACGAAAAATATTAATCGTTATTCGCCCTATACCTTATATCCTATATCCATTAACTTATATCCTAAGCCTTATACTCCATGCCTTATTTCCCTTATCTACCCTATTTCCCCTATGAACCTTATTACCCAACTATAAACCTCCCTTCTCTCCTCCACTTTCTAACATCTCTCCTCTTCCTGTTAAAAACTATTTAAAGAATATTATTAAAATGGAAGTAGCATGCACTACTTTTGCGCCCGATATGAGATCATCAAAAATTCCAGGAGGAAAAACATAATAAATTGTATCCAAGCAAAGAAGTATTTCTTATGAAATACTTCTTTTTTTTGTTTACGCGCAAGCAAATCTTTTTAAATCAATATCAAATCAATGAAAAACAGAAGTTTAATTTCAATTACCGATTTTACCAAGGAGGAGCAGATGCAAATTCTTAGCCTGGCGGCAGAATTTGAAAAAAACCCAGTCCAGAAAATCTTATCTGACAATGTTGTGGCAACCCTGTTTTTTGAACCTTCAACCCGCACAAGGTTAAGTTTCGAAAGTGCTGCATCCAGGCTTGATGCAAAAGTAATTGGCTTTTCTAATGCTGCATCATCAAGTGTTTCCAAAGGCGAATCGCTTAAGGATACAATTTTAACCGTGAGTAATTATTCGGATATCATTGTGATGCGGCATCCAAAAGAGGGCAGTGCACGTTATGCCAGCGAGGTTTCGCCGGTTCCCATCATCAATGCTGGCGATGGAGCCAATCAGCACCCGACGCAAACCCTGCTCGATATGTATTCGATATTACAAACACAGGGAGCGCTTGATAATTTGAACATTGCTTTTGTAGGCGACTTGAAATATGGCAGGACCGTACACTCCTTGTCCATCGCCTTGTCGCAGTTCAATACTACCTATCATTTGGTTTCACCAGTAGAATTGAAACTGCCCAGTTATGTAAAAAGGCCTATCAAGGAAAATAAGCTGACTTATCATCAATACACCGATTTGCAGGAAGTGATCCCAAAAGCTGACATCATTTACATGACCAGGATACAGCGCGAACGGTTTTCGGATCCGATGGAGTATGAAAAAGTAAAAAATGCTTACAACCTCGACAACAGCATGTTGGCTGATGCCAAAGAAAATATGCGGATTTTACATCCCCTGCCACGGGTAAATGAAATTTCTACAGATGTTGACAGCAATCCAAAGGCATATTACTTTCAACAGGCGCTCAATGGAGTGTTTGTAAGACAGGCACTTTTGGCGACTATTTTGGGGGTGAAGTAAGTTAAATGGTTATATTGTTGAATTGTTAAATGGTTAAATTGCCTGCCTCGCCGCAGCTTACCTTGGAAGCATAAGTGACTACTCGAATTATGAAGGCGAAGGCGGGTTGAATTGTTGAATTGTTGAATTGTTGAAAGAATATATGGTTAAATTGATGAATGGTTGAATGGTTGTGTGGTTAAATTGTTACAATGTTAATAGATTGAATTGCAATGGAGAAGAAATACTTGAAGCTGAATGATCTCAATTCCTATAAAATTGCATTTAACTTGAGTAATTATGTTTGGGATGTGGTTGTTCAGTGGGAGTGGTTCGCAAAGAAACATCCTGGAGGGCAATTTATTGAGGCTGTTGATTCTATCTCGGCAAATATTGCCGAGGGTTTTGGACGCTATCACAAAAAAGACAAGATCAAGTTCTATCGCTATAGCCAGGGCTCTTTGCAAGAATCATTTAATTGGAACCAAAAGTCGAAAGTGAGAAAACTGCTAACTGATAAACAATATCAACATATTAATAATGAGCTACAAAAACTTCCATTGGAATTAAATCAACTTATCAAATACACAAACGAAAAACTAACAATATAGCAATTTAACAATTTAACAGTCTAACAATTTAACAATCTTGCACCCTGCTAAGTGAAACATAAAATGCCAGTGCTAACTCAAATAATTAACACAAAAGAAAAAGGACAAATCATGGAAAATACAGAACAAAGAAAAGAACTAAAAGTATCAGCCATCCAAAATGGCACCGTAATCGATCATATCCCTGCAAGTAATGTGTTTCAGGTTATCAAGATGCTCAACCTCCATAAATCTGATGAGCAGATATTATTTGGTACCAACCTCGACAGCAAGAAATTCGGTAAAAAAGGAATTATCAAAGTAAGTAACACGTTTTTCGCGAGCGACGAAATCAACAAAATTGCCCTGGTTGCTCCCAATGCTACACTGATTTTGATCAAAGATTTTAAGGTAGTCGAAAAGAAAAGGGTGGATACCCCGGATGCAATTGTAAAAATTGTAAAGTGCTTCAATCCAAATTGTATCACCAATAATGAAGATATCCCAACCAGGTTTGATGTGATAAAAAACGAAGATGAACTGAAGCTTCGCTGCCATTATTGCGAAAAAACTACCTCGAAAGAGAATATGGTGTTTTTGTAGTTTTGATGAAGCAATATCTTCATTGTCTTTGCGGAACTTAGTAAGTTTTCTGCATTAATGTTGATTGATAGGGTTAACATTGTGCTGGAGTGCCTTAACCTTTCGTTTCCTTACACAGAGACAATTCCCATTCCTTTATTCTATATAATTGCGGACTTTTGTAAAAAATTACTGTTGTTCTAACTTCAGGAATATTTTTGAACCAAAGTGGAATATTATTGTTTTTGCATTTGTCTAAAATTGAAACTCAGTTTTCCAGTGTGAAATTGGTAAACAATTACTCTTAAATAACTAAGTTCGATGATCAAAAAAATTACCTTGTCCATATTTCTGCTTACAATCACATTCGGAATAATGGCCCAGCGTCCCGGTGGCGGTGGTGGAAAGACAGGTCAATCCAATCTACCTCCCGAAGGGATCGTTATTGGAAAAATTTCGGATGCACTGTTGGGAGTGCCGATGGAGTATGCCAATATAGTGCTTTTTAGTCTGCGCGATTCTACAATGGCTGCCGGAACTGTGTCTGATGCAGATGGTAGCTTCAGGATGGAGAAAGTTCCCTTTGGCCGGTTTTATTTGGTTGCCAATTTTATAGGATACAACAAGTTGCAAGTAGATGACATCATGATCAACCCCAAGAAAAAGGCTGTTGATATTGGCGAGATAAAACTTCAACCCTCTGCCGAAAATTTGCAGGCTGTAGAAATTACTGCTGAGCGGGAGCACTTCGAATACAAGATTGATAAGAAGGTTGTAAATGTTGAAAAAGACATTATGGCACAAGGTGGCACTGCGATAAACGCGCTTGAGAATGTTCCTTCGGTTGATGTGGATATAGATGGAAATGTTAGCATGCGCGGGAGTTCCAGCTTTACGGTTTTAATTGATGGCAGGCCAAGTGTGCTACAGGGTACAGATGCCCTTCAGCAAATTCCGGTAAGCAATATCGATAATATCGAGATCATCACCAATCCATCGGCAAAATACGATCCCGATGGTGTTGCCGGTATTATAAATGTAATTTTGAAAGATAAGAAAAAGGGAGGCTTAACAGGGATTGTTAATGCATCAGTTGCAACCGGGGATAAGTACGGTGCCGATTTTTTGCTGAATTACCGCACCGGAAAATTCAATGTTTTTGGAGGTGCCGACTACCGTAAGCACAAACATAGTGGCGATCGTGAATCGAAAACAGAAACCTATCAGGACGATACAACCCAGTTCAGGTATTCCAATGGTTCGCGCAACAGGACCAGGGATGGATATGGTGTGAGGCTTGGTGCTGATTTTTTTGCCAGCGAAAAAACTACCATCTCGGCACTTGGAAGGATTGGCAATTATAGCCGTGGCGGGGGTTACAATTCATATATGCAGGTTTTTACTGCTCCCGTTACAATTGATACATACAGCATCACAACAAGTGAAAGCGACAGAAGTGGAAATTATTACAGTGGCCGCTTAAACTTGTTTCATAAATTCGACGATTTCGGACAGCAATTGGAGGCGCTTGCTTATTATTCAAGCCGTAAGGGCGATGATATTGAAGACCAGAATGAAACTTATACTGATGAAAACTGGAATATCCTCGATACGAAGCCGGTTTTGATTAGGACAAACGAGGAAGACGACAGCCACGAATTGCGGTTTAAACTTGACTATACCAAACCAATTGGCGAAGAAGGTAAGTTTGAAACCGGTGGGCAGGCGCGTTTCGAAACCGATAACGAAGAGTATTATTTTTACCAGATGGATAGCCTAACTAATGACTGGGTGGAAAATGACCTGTATTCCAATTCCAGCGATTTCCAAAGAAATATTTATTCTGTTTACGCAATTTATGCGAATACCTACAAGATGTTTGGCTACCAGCTTGGGATGCGCGGCGAATATACCTACCGGGAAATTAAAAATGCCAATTCTGCCGATGCATCTTTGATTGATCGCTGGGATTATTTTCCAACCATCCATCTTTCGCAAAGTTTTAAAAACAAAGACCAGGTGCTTGCAAGTTATACGCGCCGTATCGACAGGCCGCGTGGCTGGTACCTTGACCCCTTTGTTGGTTACATGGATGCTTACAATATCCGTCAGGGAAATCCAAATCTTCAACCCGAGTACATCGATTCTTACGAGTTGGGGTACCAAAAAAGAATCCTTGGTGCGCTGGTATCCTTAGAGGGATATTACCGTATTACGAAAAATAAAATTACCCGTATCCGCACTTTACAGGCTGATGGCATCATGCTCAATACTTTTGAAAATCTGGATAAAGATTACGCACTCGGGGTGGAATTGATGGTCAATGCCAAACCCGTCGATTGGATGCAATTAATGCTTTCGGGCACGGTTTACGATTACCGGCTCGATGGCCAGGTTGATAACGAACAGGTGGATGTGAGCAGTACCAATTGGAGGGCAAATATGAACCTCGTTTTCCTGATCCCTAAGGAGTTTCGTTTTCAGGTCAATGGCCGCTACATTGGCCCATCGGTCACAGCCCAGGGAAGCAGCTCAGGTTTTTTTATGACCAACCTGGCTTTGAAAAAAGATTTTTTCAATAAGCAACTTACTACAACATTTTCGATCCGCGATCTCTTCAAATCGGCCAAACATGAGTTTACCTCCGAAGGTGAAGGGTTTTATTCCTACATGTATTTCAACCGCGAAGCACCTATTTTCCAACTCAGCTTAAGTTGGAAGATCAATAATTATAAAAGTAATCCCGGCGACAGGAATGGGGATAGTGGTGAACCTGATTCGGGGGATGATGATTTTTAAGGGTGAGCGTTCTGAGTTTTACGTTTGATGTAATTCCAGGTTTTTGTTAAAAATTAATACGGTCTCTTGCCCGCTTTAATAATCGTAGATACTGGTTTGATTAATTTCATTTTTATGAACATTTTCATGTCCGTACGAACATGGAAAGTTTGCTTCCTGACTTTTCATCGTCCGAGAGGACATGGAAACGTCAGAAAGTGGATGACAATAGGCTCTTACGAAGACCACTATTGCTAACATGTTAACGATGTTTTTAGACTATTAAAAAGAATATCGAATATCCAATAATGAACATCGAATATTGAAGTTTTCCTATCTCAAGATTCAGTTCCGCATGTGCGGAATTCAAGATTCAAAAAAAAATGGTCTACCCTCCCCCCAATAAAATTGGTCTATGAATTAGTGAATGGTTAAACATCTAATAACTGTTGGAAATCATTCCCACGAAGTGCCCGCCTTGCCGCGAGGCAGGGCCTTAATTTTCCACATAGTGGTACAATGTACAAATTTGCACTTTGGCGAATTTTCAAATTGATGTAGATAGCTTATCTCCCAATTTTCCATCATCCGCAAGCCGGCGGTCATGGAAACGTCAGACAAAAAAAGGAAACGCCCACCGATTTGCCAAATATTTATAAAAATCCAAAAATTTAAGGATAGGTTATCCTGCTTAACTACATTTGCCATGAAAATTGGAAGCATGGATTCCTGTTTTTATGGTGATGATGATTTATTGTCTGCCAAACTAACTCGAAACGTATTTAAAGAAAACCTGATAATGAAAACGAACCTACTCTTGTTGCTTGTTGCACTCGTACTTAGCTTTGGATGTAAGCCTAAAAGTCCTGATCAATCCAATCAACTAACTGATGGGGCAATTAGCCTCGATGAATATTTTGATAATACAGGACGAACTGATGTGCTTTCGGGTGGCGTGAAAATGATCCCTATCCAAACTTCGGCTGGGGAATTCAATGTTTGGACCAAACGGATTGGGAATAACCCAAGTATTAAAGTTTTACTGGTACACGGTGGGCCGGGTGCAACGCATGAATACCTCGAGAGTTTCGACTCGTTTTTTCCGGGCGAGGGGATCGAGTACTATTACTACGATCAATTGGATTCGGGATTTAGCGATTGGCCCGGAGATTCCAGCCTGTGGCATGTTGATCGTTTTGTTGAGGAAGTAGAGCAAGTACGCGTTGCACTGGGATTGAATAAGGATAATTTCTATTTATATGGCCAGTCGTGGGGAGGGATACTTGCCATTGAATATGCCCTTAAATACCAGGAAAATCTCAAAGGGTTGATTATTTCAAACATGATGTCGTCAGCACCGGATTACATTAAATATGCCAACGAGGTTTTGGGGCCACAACTTGATCCTGCTGTTCTTTCCGAGATTAAGGCCCTGGAGAAAAAAGGTGATTATTCCAATCCAAAATACCTTGAATTGATTTCGGAGCACTACTACCCTGAGCATGTTTTAAGGATGTCTTTAGATGAATGGCCCGAACCGGTTGTAAGATCCTTTGCCAGGACAAATAATGATTTGTATGTCACCATGCAAGGGCCCAGTGAGTTTGGGATTGTGGGTGATGCAAGGTTAATAAAATGGGACAGGTCAGCAGATTTACAAAAAATTACTGTGCCAACACTCACCATGGGAGGAGCTTTCGATACTATGGATCCCGGGCACATGAAATGGATGGCAAGCCAGGTTCAGCATGGCCGATATGCACATTGCCCTAATGGCAGCCATTTACCGATGTATGATGACCAGGAGATTTATTTTAGTGAGTTGATTGATTTCATTAGAGATGTAGATCAGGGGGAATTAAGGTAGAGTTTTGGGCCCATTCCGAAAAATGTTTTTTTGCCACTTAAGCACAAGATTACTATCCCGCACGTGCAGGACACTAAAGTTAATTTCTTTATTTTCTTTTTTGTGAGCTTTGGTGGTTTAGTGTTTTTGTGGCATGTTTTTATTGTTTTGTCTTTTCGGAGTATGTTCAAATTCATTTGTTATCAATGCTGTTTGTGTGCTTCGATAGGATTACTTGAATCTCATTGATTATTCTTTTTGCATTCGATAATATTACGTTTCTAACGGGACTCGTGGTTTCATCACTTTGCTGCTTTTTATAAATATAAAGTCACTACGGGACTGGAGACTCTTTTGATTTGACTATTGACTTTCAAAAGTTACATTTTATGAATGCATTAAACTTTATATGAGAATAGCGGAGTATTGGTAATTGTTGTCCCGTTAGGGATAAAATATTTCTAAAAAAATGAATAAACTAATTAATGAGTCCCGTTAGGGACGCAATATTTATCTACTTCCCAAAACCTTATGCCTTGTATTGCAAAAGATCGTAGTGCAATTTGAAACAGATGCAAAAATGGCAATAACTGTAAAACTATTTGTAATAAACACCGGGCCTCTTATTTCTATTGTTGCTGCTACTGGAAGTCTTGATGTTTTAAACCAGCTTTATGCGAATGTGTACGTCCCTTATGAAGTTAAGCAAGAAATTTTCAATGGTGTTTTTAGGGATTTTGCATTAAAAGAGTTTAATGGGGCAAGTTTTTTTAATAAAGTAAATTCAATTAAATTAGATCAAGGACTTCAGAATTCCCATTATCAAATTCAAGATTCAAAGACATTTTATTTACATTCAATGCTTCAACATATCTCCGGATTGTTCCAAATTTTGTTTCTTTCAAATTGTTCTCAATTTTTGAAATGTACGACTTGTCAATTTTCATTATTTCGGCTAATTGGCCTTGAGTCAAATTCTCTTGCTTTCTAAGTTTTCTTAAAAAGTCCCCGATTAATTCAGCTTTCAAATCTTTTTCATATTCTTCTCTGGTTTCGCTCCCTTTCAGTCCATAAACATTATCTTTATGTTCATCGTGGGATATAAACCCCAGTTTTCTCAATTTTTCCCGTCTCTTGTCCATTTTAGTATTTATTTGTTAAGTTCTGAAAAGTATTCATTTTTAAAATTTTCGGATCTTTCAATTTCTTTTTTCGGGGTTTTGTTTGTCTTTTTCTTGAAACCATGGGTTACAATTATTAATGGGTCATTAGGTTCAATGGTGTCAAAAAATGACAAAAGCCTATGAAAAACGCTATGATAATCAACTACCAATTCCCAAATTCCATTCGTGTCTGATAATTTTTTAAACCAATCCCCAAAATGGTTAAATTCTATTTTGTCAATTACAAAGTCTATTTTCCGCTGTTCTTTTAATCCCAAACTGTCGTAAAAAGTTTGTGCTTTTGGTGATATGTAAACTTCGTATCTTTTATCCATGTATCTTATTCTTTCAACAAAGATAAAGTAATTTTTCAAGAGTTGCCCCCTATGGCAACTATATTATTTTGAAGTTTTTTGTAAATGCAGCATAACTGGTTTATTAGCCAACCTAGCCAAATAATCATAATGCTCTCCCTCCAAAATTAGCTCGCAGGAAAATCCATTTGCCGAGGCGTGGTCAGTCAAGGTTTCAAAATCAATGAAAAGCCATTTGAACTTTGGCCCAATACAATCACTATAACTCATTTGATACTCTACTTCGCCATAATAGCCGGCATTCAAATCAATTTCAATGGAGCCATCATCTCCCTCAAACATATAAATGATATCTGACGAATCGAGCAATATTTGCCCGCCGGGATTCAATAATTCCGTGGCTTTTCTGAAAAAATCATCCAATCTGGACAGTTCACCACAGATGCCAATTCCGTTCATCAAAAATAGTAGGGTGTCGTATTTTTCATTTTTCAACTCAAAATAATCTATCTGCTTGGCAGATTCCAAACCCTGTCTTTTCATAATCTTTACAGCTTTCGCTGAAATGTCGATAGGATGTATGTCCAGGCCTTTGTGTTTAAGGACAATCGAATGACAACCCGCTGCAGCGCCAACATCCAGGACCCTACCATGGCAAAGCTGTAAGGCCTTAATCTCGCTATCGGGCATATCAATTTCATCCCTGAAAAGATAATCAACGGGAATCTCCGAATCTTCAGCGATGTTTGATTTTACAACGATTTTTCCTGACGGGTTTCCGTTCGTGTAATCTTCGAGGGCTACACCGATAGGATCTTTAGATTTCATTTCACAAAAGTATATAATCTGTAAAATTATCTCTAATGCTTCAACACTCTATCACTTCATTGCTCCATCTTTCCATCCTTCCAATCTTCCCTGCCTCGCCGGCAAGGCGGGCATCTTTCCACCTTTCCTTTTTCTTATTTAATTCAATTACTTTTGCATCTGTCATCATGACACAAAAAATGCTGGTGCCATTGAAATATTTCCAAGGCATTATTGTTGATATGGCTGATGACACCTAAACTTGAAACACACATTTACTATGTTTAAAAATATTCTCAAGAAAATTGTAGGTTCAAAATCTGATCGCGACAATAAGGAGCTCAAACCAAGGCTCAATGTCACCCTTGAAGCTTACGAAAAAATCAAACATCTTTCCAACGATGAACTCAGGGCAAAGACCCTGGAATTTAAGCAGCGTATCAGTGATTATATTGCAGATGACGAAAACAAAATTAAAGAGATAAAGGAGCAGATCAGCACCAACGAGGATATGAATGTTGATGAAAAGGAGAAGCTCTACGAGACCATCGATAAACTTGAAAAATCGAGCTACGAAAAGTCGCAAGAGATATTGGATCAAATACTTCCAGAGGCATTTTCGGTGATGAAGGAAACTGCCAACAGGTTCAAAGAAAGTGAAACCGTGGAAGTTACGGCAAGCCAAATGGACCGCGACCTTGCCGCGAAACACGACCACGTGAATATTGTTGGCGACAAAGCTTATTTTGATAGTCAGTGGATGGCTGGTGGGACCATGATAAAATGGGACATGGTACATTACGATGTGCAGATAATTGGTGGCGTTGTACTTCACGAGGGGAAAATTGCTGAGATGGCGACTGGTGAAGGAAAGACATTGGTTGCTACCTTGCCGGTTTACCTGAACGCCCTCCCTGGAAAAGGTGTGCACCTGGTAACTGTTAACGACTACCTCGCCAAACGAGACTCGGAATGGATGGGGCTGCTGTTTCATTTTCATGGACTTACGGTTGATTGTATCGACAGGCATGAACCAAATTCTGAAGCCAGGAGGAAAGCTTACCTTGCCGATGTTACCTATGGCACCAACAACGAATTTGGTTTCGATTACCTCCGCGACAATATGACAGGGAATCCTGATGAGTTGGTGCAGCGGCCACATAATTATGTGATAGTGGATGAGGTTGACTCGGTGTTGGTGGATGATGCCCGTACACCTTTGATTATTTCTGGGCCGACACCAAAAGGCGACAACCAGCTTTTTGATGAGATGAAAGCCAATGTTCAAAAACTTTATAGTGCACAGCGAAGTTTGGTTACCAAGTTGCTTGCCGAAGCAAAACAATTGCTTGGCGGCGATAAGGTGAGTGATGACAACCAGAAAAAAGGTGGAGAGGCATTACTGAGGGCACACAAAGGGCTGCCAAAAACTAAGGCCCTCATTAAATACCTCAGTGAATCTGGCATGAAATCGTTAATGACAAAAACCGAAAGCTTCTACATGCAGGAGCAAAGCAAGCACATGCACATCATCACTGATGAATTGTATTTTGTGATT
>Ga0075111_1001083_pt1 | contig 12698 bp, 9 predicted proteins | sample AntAceMetag02UKK_FD_69787 | JGI IMG/M metagenome (GOLD analysis project Ga0075111, IMG submission 69787) | Saline lake microbial communities from Ace Lake, Antarctica - Antarctic Ace Lake Metagenome 02UKK | ecosystem: Environmental > Aquatic > Non-marine Saline and Alkaline > Saline | place... | reverse complement strand
CCTGCTGCCCTTGATACGATGAAACAGATAAATGAGGCTTATGCTGTATTGTCTGATTCAAAGAAAAGGCAGGATTACGATTCTTTGCGGAAGCAATATGGTTCTGCTGAAGCATATACGCAGTTTCGGCACAGTTATTCTGACCAGGATATTTTTAAAGGAACCGATATTCAAAAAGTGTTTGATGAGCTGGCTCAGTCTTTTGGGTTCAGAAATTTTGGCGATATTGTTCAACAATTTGATGGTGCTAGTAAAAAATTTGAGTTCAAAGGATCTAATTTTTCTATGAGAGGCGGATTCTTTTTTGGAACCATGAATTTTGGCAAATCTTCATCAAAGAGTTCGCTGCCCGGAAAATTGGGTTGGGTTGCCCAAAAATTGCTGCAGAATCTATCAAGGTCCAAAATTCCGCTTCATGGGAAAGATCTCCATGATACTATTCAAGTTAATAAGGATTTGGCAAAAAAAGGTGGTCCTTATGCGTATTACCACACATGGCAATCAAAGAAGTTGGTGATAACTATCCCATCCAATACCCGTAATGGGCAACAGATTCGTCTGAAAGGTATGGGGGCAGGAGATCAGGGGGGAGAGAGGCCAGGAGACCTGTATCTAAAAATAGAAACGAATCCATCTATAGTGAGTAAAATTAAAAAAATTCTGCCATTTTGAGACGGCGATTACAAGAATCGAAAAACAATAAAGGTAGGCGTATTCCCTTATTTGGAGTATCCAGAAGTGGAGATCAGACTTATTAGCCAGACAACTGAATAATGCCATGGCCGGAGCTACTTGAAAAAATATCCTGTACTATGATTATCCCATTAAACCTGGCAACCATAATGCCAGTTCCGGCCAAATGATAATCATGGCCATAGCCAACATATCGCATCCGATGAATGGCAGGGCTGCATAGCAGATATCTTTTATACTGATATCATCACTTGCCACACCTTTCATTACAAAAAGCATCATCCCGAATGGTGGGGTTGTCATTCCCATCTCAAAATTTATCAACATAATAATACCAAACCAAATTGGATCAAATCCAAGCATGTGGACGATGGGCATAAATATGGGAAGGCTGATCATCATGATGGAAATGGTTTCCATAAACATACCCAGAATAAAAACAGACAACTGCATACCCATGAGGATTAGAAGCGGATGAACCTTAAGGCCTTCTATAACTTCAAGAAGTCCCTGTGTGGCCCCTGTATATGCAAGGATACTGCTGAAAGTTTTAGATGCTGCAATGATCATGAACACCATGATGGTTATTTCCAGAGTTCCGGTCAAAGAATCTTTTAACATCTTCCAATTTAAACGGCCGTAGAGTAAAGTTACCAATAATGTTGCCATCGCTCCGGAGGCCGCAGCCTCGGTGGGGGTTGCAAGGCCTAAAAGCATCAGACCTAAAACCATAAAAATAATAAAGAAAAGGGGACATGCATATTTTATCGTACCGATAATTTTGCTTTTAAAACTTACGTCAGATACATCATATCGTGGTGCCAGGGTTGGGTTCAACCAACACCGGACGATAATATAGGTGGTATAAAGGGCCCCCATTAGAAGTCCGGGGATAGCCCCACCCACCAGAAGTTTTCCCACAGAAATATGTGCAATACTTGCCATGACAACTATCAGTGAAGAGGGCGGGATAAGCATGGCAAGTCCACCGACACCAATGATGGGGCCCACGGCCATGGATGTCGCATAGCCTCTTTTCTTCATTTCAGGAAGAAGTGCAGTGCCTAACATTGCAGTGTTTGCGATACTTGATCCGCTCAGAGCTGAAAAGATAGTTCCTCCGGCTGCTGCAAGAAGACTCAAACGCCCGGGTAAGCGACCCAGCCATTTATCAATTACATCTATTGTATTGTTGGCAAGTTTTGACTGGAACATTATCTCGCCCATTAAAATAAACATGGGTATAGGGGCCAGGGTAAATGTGGACAGAGAGGAAAAAATCTGAAGTGTGACCTGTTTAAGTCCTCCTGTACCCATAAAAACAAAGATACCTAAAAGATCTATGGCTAAAAATGAGAAAGCAATGGGAAATCCCATGAGTAAAAGGAAAATAAGGCCAAAAATAAAAAAAGCTAAAACAAAATACCATTCCATATCTATTGAAATCCCTGTTCTATTTACGCACCATGTTTATCTGTGGGTTAATTCTTTTAAGGTTTTGATAAGCTGTCTTACAAACTGCATAACAAGAAGGATAAACCCGATGGGTATGATTATGAGTATCAGGTATTTTGGAACATCAACGGCCTGTACATCGATAATCCCCCTTTTAAATTGTCCCAGGGTCACCCAGTATCCATACCAGGAAAATATAAGGCATAGAATCGTTCCTAATACTCCATGGAATAATTTAAAATATAGTTTTTTTTGTTGCGAAAACCGACTTGTTAAAAGGTCGATAGAGACATGCTTGCCTCTTGCCAATAACCAGGCAGTGCCAAGAAAAGTGATCCACAGCAGGGAATATTCATTGAACTGGACAATCCACACAGGAGAGTTAATTCCTACCATTCTCGAAAAGATTGTGTAGCTGATAGAAAAAGTTACAAAGAGAAGAAGGAACCCTGCAATGAATGCCATGGAATTCAGCAATTTGTCAAAAAATTTATCCAAAAGATTCCTCCTTTTCTTTAAAGATTCCTTCTGATTATTTTGCAACCATCTTTTTTAACTTCGGTCCGTTTTCAGGAGCCTTTTTAATAATAATTTTCCACAATTCATCATAGGCAGTCGTTTTAAGTTTCTCAGCTTCCTTTGCGGGTAGATCAATAAACTTGATCCCCTGTTTTTTAAAGGCCGCAAACTCTTTTTCAACATGGGCCTGACCTCTTTCAACAGCATAATGTTCAGCCTGTTCCTGGGACTGGATCAAAAGTTCTTGAAGATGGGGTGGGATTTTTTCCCATTTGTCTTTATTCACAAGAACAACATTGACTGCCATGTAAAAATTTGTAGTTACAATATATTTTGTTACTTCATGCCATCCCCAGTCACGGATCAGGCCGGCAGGCCAGATAAAACCGTCAGCCAGACCACGTTCCAAGGCTGTATAAACGTCAGGAGGCGGTATAACAAGAGGTTGGGCTCCCAGTTTTTTAAGAAAATTTATATGTGTGGGAGAGCATCTGATTTTAAGCCCTGAAAGATCGGCACTGTCAATTGGCGTATTTAAATATAATGTAAAAGGGATACCAGATCCCATCCGTCCCAGGTAATAGGTGTTTAATTTTTCTTCATGACTCTTATTTAAAAATTTGTTAACGCCAGTGGCTCTTTCTTCCCAAGGTTTAATTTTGGTGAGGCTCAAAGCATTTACTTCAGGTAAAGCCGAGGTATAATATCCATCAGTTGTAAAAACTATATCAATAATACCGTTTCTTAATGCTTCCACCTGTTCTCTGTTTGGAATAACTTCGGGTCCGCCAGTGTACTTGATTTCAAGTTGACCGGGATATTGTTTTGCAACATTTTCTTTAACCATATCCAGAAATTTCATAAAATTTTGAACTTCAAATACAGTTTTGGGCCATGCAGTAACTGCCTTGAGTTTAATTGTTTTAGAAGCCGCTTCGCCAGCGCCTGTAAATATAAAAACAATCAAAATAGCGGCAAACAAAGCTACCAGTTTTTTCAATCTGACAGATTTTAACATAAAATCTCCTTATTGTTTAAAAGTTATGTGGCTAACTTATCGATACATTACGGCTATTATATAACGCATGATGTGTCATGTTAGTCAACAAATAAAGTTGACAAAATGAAACTGATTTTTTGTGGGTCCATAGTAGCACAGGACACTTTTTTTGCTTATCGCCATAAGCTACAGGCGTAGTAATCCCCGATTTTTTATTCGTGGTATTTGTTCTTTGACAATCTGTTTTGAGAGTTAAGCTGCAACCTGTTCAATAAGGGCAACCCATTTGTCAGGCAATCCATGAGATAACTATAATGTGTCTCAGATTCCCAGAAAAAAGTATTGTTTTAGTATTCTTAAGAATTCAACATTTCAAAACATCAAGGATAAGATACTTATTGTATACAATCTACCGTTAATTTTTGTATATATTTATCGTTTCCCTCCCATTAGGAAACGATAAATAAGCCTAAAATTATATATATTTTTATGAATGATTACGGTGATGGATTAATGACAGCATTTCAAAATTTAATGCTTTTGATGGGGAATTTAATCTCCAATTGCCTTTACTATCATTGTCTATCCTGATACAGATTGATCGTCCCAATAATTTTTCCTGAGAGGTAGGAATGGAGACTTCATACGATGGAATAGAAAGGTTATCTCCCTCAATAGCATGTGCTGCAAAAACAGTATTTGCAACATTTGAAATATTGAAAAAAGCAGATAGGAACTTGCCTTCAAAAGAAGTGATGAACCAAATCCCTGAAAAGGTAAATCTTACCGACTGGGAAAAAGAACGATATGAGAAGACAGGATATATCCGGTGGCAATCCATTCTTCATTTTTATACCATCGACTGCTCCAAAGCCGGTTATTTGAGAAAACAAAAAGGGATATGGTATCTCACGGAGGAAGGTGAAGGGGCAATGACCATGGGCGCAGTGGAGCTTCTGAAAACAGCATCACAGAAATACCGAAAATGGGATAAAAAACGAAAAGCTGAGAATGAGGTTGAACCAGAAGAAGAGTTCCCGGAAGAAAAAATACAACGGGCGACAATTGAACAGCTCGAAGTGAATGCCATCGAAGGCATAAAGGAATATTTAAAAGATCTGAATCCTTATGAGTTTCAGGATTTGGTAGCAGCCCTTCTCAGGTCCATGGGATATTTTACACCGTTTATATCACCCAAGGGTAAAGATGGTGGTATTGATATCATCGCATTTCAAGATCCTCTGGGAGCCAATGCACCAAGAATAAAGATTCAGGTGAAGCACAGGCCAGATGCGGCCATACCGGTTGATGAAATCCGAGGGTTACTTGGCCTTTTGAATAAAGAGGGAGATATTGGGTTGTTTGTTACATCCGGTAGATTCACGACGGATTCGCAACGGTTTGCGAGGGACTCTCATATTCATGTCAAATTGATTGATGGGGATACCTTCATTGGGTTGTGGAAAGATTTCTATTCAAAACTGTCAGATGAAGAGAAGAATCTGTTGCCATTGCAGCCCATTTATTTTTTGGGTCCAAATGAATAAAAATTCACAGATATATTATAATGAAAACTGAACAACAGACACGGGCTGATATGATCGACAAGCAACTTGCGAAAGCGGGTTGGAATGTGAACGATCCAACACAGGTTGTTCAGGAATATGATATCCTTATTGATCTTCCAGAAGGGGTTGCTGAAGCTCAGACCCCATATCAGGGGCATCAGTTCAGTGACTATGTCCTCCTGGGTAAAAACGGCAAGCCGCTTGCGGTTGTGGAGGCAAAAAAAACAAGTAAAGATGCGGCCATCGGTCGGGAACAGGCCAAACAATATTGTCATAATATCCAGAAGAATACAGGGGGCTTATTACCGTTCTGTTTTTATACTAACGGGCTTGCGACTTTTTTCTGGGATCTTGATAATTATCCGCCCCGAAGGGTTATCGGGTTTCCAACACTGGATGATCTGGAGCGGTTCCAATACATCCGGAAAAATCGAAAACCGCTTACCCGGGAATTGATTAATACGGATATTGCCGGAAGAGATTATCAGATCCGGGCCATCCGTTCGGTGTTGGAAGGCATTGAACAAAAACAGCGATCCTTTTTACTGGTCATGGCCACCGGCACGGGAAAGACCCGTACCAGTATAGCTCTTGTGGATGCGCTGATGAGAGCCGGGCACATGGAGCGGGTGCTGTTCCTGGTAGACCGGATTGCTTTGCGGGAACAGGCATTAAACGCGTTTAAAGAATACCTGCCCAACGAGCCGCGCTGGCCCAATGTGGGAGAAAAGCGGGTCAGCAAAGACCGGCGGATTTATATTTCAACCTATCCCACCATGCTCAACATCATTCGGGATGAAACCCAACACCTTTCCCCCCACTTTTTTGATTTTATCGTGATTGATGAGAGCCACCGATCCATTTACAATACCTATGGAGAAGTTCTTGAGTATTTCAAGGCCATCAATTTAGGGTTGACTGCCACGCCCACTGACATGATTGATCACAACACATTTAATTTGTTTGACTGTGAAGATGGTCTGCCCTCCTTTGCCTATACTTTTGAAGAAGCCGTGAACAATATCCCCCCATATCTGTGTAATTTTCAAGTCATGAAGATCCAGACCAAATTCCAGATGGATGGAATCAGCAAACGGACCATTACCCTGGAAGACCAGAAAAAATTGATTCAGGACGGAATGGATGTTGAAGAAATTAATTTTGAAGGATCTCAGCTTGAAAAGCAGGTGATCAACCGGGGAACCAATACGCTGATTGTCAAAGAATTCATGGAAGAGAGCATCAAGGATGTCAATGGGGTACTGCCGGGTAAAACCATATTTTTCTGCTCTTCAAAAGCACACGCCCGCAGAATGGAGGAAGTGTTTGACACGCTTTTCCCCCAATACAATGGCAAACTTGCCAGGGTGCTGGTGTCGGACGATCCCAGAGTCTACGGAAAAGGCGGGCTTCTGGATCAATTTACCCACAATGATATGCCAAGAATTGCCATCAGTGTGGATATGCTGGACACGGGCATTGATATCAGGGAAATCGTCACCCTGGTTTTTGCCAAACCCGTTTATTCATACACCAAGTTCTGGCAGATGGTCGGACGCGGCACACGGCTCCTTGAGGCCTCAAAATCCAAACCCTGGTGCATTGAAAAGGAAAGTTTCCTGATTTTGGATTGCTGGGATAATTTTGAATACTTCAAGCTTACGCCCGAGGGGAAAAAGATAAAATCCTCTCTTCCAATGCCGGTAAGACTGTTCGGTATCCGGCTGGACAAAATTGAAAAAGCCCAGAATTTAAGCCGTGATGATATCGCAACAAAAGAGATCCGCACGCTCAGACAACAGATTAAAAACCTGCCGGCCTCTTCGGTTGTGATCAAAGAAGCCTCCATCGTGTTGAATCGGCTTTCTGAAGAAAATTTTTGGCATCATCTGGACCCGGGGAAACTGGACTTTTTACGCACCCAGGTCAAACCGTTGTTCCGAACGGTATCAGAAGCTGATTTCAAAGCCATGCGATTTGAAAAGGATGTGCTTGAAGTGTCTGTGGCCAAGCTTTGCAATGAACAACAACGGTTCGACCTTCTTAAAACAGCTGTGATTCTCCAGATCAGTGAGCTTCCCTTGTCCGTCAATATTGTGAAACGGGAACACCCCCTGATCAAGGCTGCCCAGCAACATCATTATTGGGCAACCATTACAGATGACGCGCTGGATATATTAATCGAAAAACTGGCTCCCTTGATGAAGTTCAGGGAAAAAGACCAACAGGGGCCGGGGCCTGTATTGCTTGATCTGATGGACAAGGTAAAACAAAAAGAGATGGTGGTGTTCGGTCCACAGAATGAGGCGATCAGTATTTCCCACTACAAAGAGATGGTGGAAAAACAGGTGCGGGGATTGACAAAAGACAATCCGATCCTGTTAAAAATCAAAGAGGGGCACAAGATTTCCCCCCATGATACCCAACGCCTTGCAAAAACATTGGGTGCAACCCATCCCCATATTACGGAAAACCTGCTGCAGGTGGTTTATCAAAATCCAAAAGCCCGATTTGTTCAATTTATCCGCCACATTTTAGGCATCGAACTTCTTGCCAGTTTTCCCGAGACAGTTGCCAATGCCTTTGATCAATTCATCATCGCCCACACGGATTTGAACTCCCGACAGCTGGAATTTTTAAGATTGTTAAAAGACTTTATTATCGAGCGGGAACAGGTGGAAAAAAGAGATCTGATCCAATCTCCGTTTACCGTGATTCACCCCCAGGGGATTCGGGGGGTTTTCAGTCCTGCCCAAATTAATGACATTCTTACACTTACCGAGACCCTTGCCGCATGAAAAAAACCACAGAAGAAGAATTGGCCCTCGTTCTTGAAGAAGGGGAAGGCTATTCCCTGGAATTCAAGCAGAACATCAATTCCGATCTGCCAAAGGAACTTACGGCATTTGCCAATGCATCCGGCGGAAGAATCTTTATCGGGGTGGATGACACAAATCAAATTACGGGATGTGCTTTTTCCAATAAACTTTTTTCCCAGATCGACGCCATGGCAGCCGCCTGCGATCCGCCCATTGCCGTTGAGATTGAAAAATTGCCACAGCACAAAATAATTGTCATTCATGTGCCTGAAGGCGCCAACCGGCCCCACCGGTGTAACAAGGGGTTTTATTTGAGAAACGGTGCCAGTTCCCAGAAAATGAGCACCCTTGATATCACAGCCTTCATCCAGGCCGAGGGCAGGGTCCGATTTGACCAGCAACTGAGGCTGGATCTGGACTGGAAAAAGGTGTTGGACGAAAATCGGCTGAGCCATTTCCTGACCTTGGCGCATATTGCGCCTAAACCCGACACAAAAAATCTTTTGCTCAATTTAGGGGCGGGTGACTATAAAAACGACCGATTTTATTTGAACCAGACAGGTGTCCTGTTCTTTTCCAAAGACCCCACCCAAAGATTGTTTCATGTCAGCGTGGTCTGTGCGCTTTTCAAAGGCACCACCAAGGCCTATATCCTGGACCGCAAAGAGTTGACCGGAAGCGTTCTGGAAAATGTTGAAGACGCATTGATCTTTTTAAAAAAGCATCTCCAGCTACGCTGGGAGATCACCCGCAGGAGCACCCGGAGAAACGAAATTCTCGAACTTCCGGAAGTGGCATTGCGTGAAGCCGTTGTCAATGCGATCTGCCACCGGGATTACCTGGAGCAGGGCGCCCAGGTCATGGTGGAAATTTTTGATAACCGCCTTGAAATCTACAATCCGGGCGGTCTTCCCAAGGGGCTGCCGGAAAAGGATTTTGGCAAGAGAAGTGTCTGCCGCAACCCTAATATCGCCAGTCTTTTGCTCCGGTGCAATTACATCGAAAAAATGGGCTCGGGCATTGAACGGATTCATGCGGCCCTGGAAAAGGAAAACTGCCCCGGGGTGAAAATAGACTTTCATACCATATTTAGTCTTGTGTTTTTAAGGCCAACCTATATAACACCCCAGGACCCGGGCAACATCGGGGATGGCACTAGGGAGAAACCTAGGGAGAAACCTAGGGAGAATGCCAGGGAGAAACTCCTTGTCCTGATCCTGGAAAATCCGACCATCACCATGAAACAGCTGGCTGAACAGACCGGTCTCACACAAAAAGGCATTGAATGGCAGATTGCCCAGTTAAAGAAACAAGGACGGCTGGAACGGATTGGCCCGGACAGGGGCGGCCATTGGAAAGTCATACAAGCCTAGAATAAAAATCAAGAGGAAAGAGGATGCTTCAACATAACCCTGAATTAAAATCACAAATCGACCAGCTCTGGAATAAGTTCTGGGCAGGCGGTATATCCAATCCCATAGATGCCATTGGACAGATCACCTATCTGCTGTTCATGAAACGCATGGATGAACTTGACCTGGAACAGGAATCTGCTGCCCAGTTTACTGGGGAAGCTTACACATCAAAATTTGACGGGGTCTGGGTGCCGCCGGAACACCGGGACAAACCCGAACCGGACCAGAAACCCTTTGAAGTGGAAAAAAGCACCCTGCGCTGGAGTTCCTTCGCACATATGGCACCGGCCGACGCCATGCTCACCCACGTGCAGACCCGAGTTTTTCCATACCTTAAGGATATGAACGGGGCAGAATCAGGCTTCACCCATCACATGAAAAATGCTGTGTTTATCATCCCTAAACCCTCTTTGCTGGTGGAAGCGGTCAAAACCATTGATGAGATTTTCATTATCATGGAAAAGGATTCGTCCGAAAAAGGCCAGGCCTTTCAGGATATCCAGGGAGATGTCTATGAATACCTGCTCTCTGCAATTGCCTCGGCAGGCAAAAACGGACAGTTTCGAACCCCCCGACACATCATCAAATTGATTGCCGAACTGGTGAAACCCCAACTGGGAAACCATATCGGGGATCCGGCCTGCGGCACCGCAGGCTTCCTTCTGGGCGCGTACCAGTATATCGTCACCGATCTTGCCCGCAAATCCGACAATCAAATTCTGAACCAGGACGAAGACGGTTTTTTCAGAACCTCTGTCAGTTCAGGGCTGACGGAAAATGCCAAAGAAATTCTCAATAAAACCCTGTTCGGCTATGATATTGATGCCAACATGGTGCGCATGGGCATGATGAACCTGATGATGCACGGCATTGAAGAGCCCCTTCTGGATTACAAAGACACCTTGAGCAAAAAGTTCAACGAGCCCAATCAATACCATATTATCATGGCCAACCCGCCCTTTACCGGCTCCATTGACAAAGGGGACATCAACGAAGACTTGAGCCTGACCACCACCAAAACCGAACTGCTCTTTGTGGAAACCATGGTCCGGATGCTCAAAAAAGGGGGCACCGCCGGGATCATCGTTCCCCAGGGCGTGCTGTTCGGTTCCGGCAAGGCCTTTGTGGACGCCAGAAAAATCCTGGTGGACCGGTGTGATCTCAAGGCTGTTATCACCATGCCCAGCGGTGTGTTCAAACCCTATGCCGGGGTGAGCACCGCCATCCTGGTGTTCACCAAGGTCTATGATAAGGAAGACAAAATCACCGAACCTGCCACAGAGCATGTCTGGTTTTATGAAATGGCCTCCGACGGGTATACGCTGGATGACAAGCGCAATAAAATCCAAAACCACGGCGATCTCCAGGATATTGTGGAAAAGTTTAATACCCGTGATCCGAATACGGAGAGTGACCGGAAAAATCCCAAGGGCTTTTTTGTACCTTACCAGGAGATCAAAGACGAGAAATATGATCTCTCCCCCAACCGATACAAAGAGATGGTGTTTGAAGAGATCGAATATGAAAAGCCGGGCGTACTTCTGGACCGGTTGATTATGGAGGAAGTAGGGAAGAATTTTGATAAAAAAATGTTTGCAAATTTTTCAAGTGGAATTATAAAAGAATTAAGTGAGTTAAGGAAGATGATAGGATGATTTGGAATTATCAGTCTTTAGGAAAAATACTTGCCCCTTCAGGAAGAGTTCGAGCGGGCAACGAAGAATATCCTGTTTTATCGATTACAATGCAGCATGGATTAATTGATCAATCTGAAAAATTTAAAAAAAGAGTCGCTAGCCGAAATATTCAAAAATATAAAGTCGTCTATAGAAACGAATTGGTCGTTGGATTTCCAATTGATGAGGGTGTTTTAGGTTTCCAAACTCAATATCCTGCAGCTATTGTTAGCCCTGCATATGATGTTTGGAAGTTAAAAGCTGACATCGAAGTTCATATTCCTTATTTAGAAAAATACTTAAGATCGCCTCATGCAAGAGCTCTTTATGCATCAAAAATGCAGGGCGCAGTAGCCAGACGGCGCAGTCTAAAAAAAGATGATTTTCTTGCCCTAAAAATCCATTTCCCCCAGTTTAGCGACCAAATCCGCATTGCCACCCTCCTGAAGAATGTCGAATCACTGATTGCCAAACGCAAAAAGAGCATAGAGGATCTGGACAAGCTGTTGAAAAGCACTTTCCAGGAGATGTTTGGGGATCCAGTGAAAAATAAGATGGGGTGGGATAAAAAACCATTAAATGAATTCATTGTCAGTTGTAGAAATGGACTATCTCCATCGAAGAGTGGAACAGTTAAAGGAAAAGTTTTCATCTTGTCCGCAATTACTGGAAAAAGTTTTCGGGAAATCTATAAGGAAGCTTTTTTCAATAATGTCTTGGAAAAATATTTTCCTAAAAAGAACGACTTTCTTGTTTGCAGAGGCAATGGTAATATTAATCTTGTCGGAAGAGGTTTCTTTTTTAATGGAGAGAGTAGTGATATTCTATTTCCAGATACAATTATCAGTTTGACAATCGATATAGAAAAAATAGAAAAATCTTACTTAGAGCAAATATGGCAAAATCACCTATTAAGATCTCAAATTGAGTCAAATGCAAGAACAACAAATGGTACATACAAAATCAATCAATCTGTAATAAATAAAATAATGTTGGTTTGTCCTCCCCTTAAACTCCAAAACCAATTCGCCAAAATCGTCGAAAAAGTAAAGTCCATCAAAGAACGTTACCACAATAGCCTTGCGGACCTTGAAAGCCTCTATGGCACCTTTAGCCAGAAAGCATTCAAAGGAGAATTGGATTTAAGCCGGGTTCCATTGGAAAAAGAAGCAGAAGCGCAGCAGGAAACGATTGAGCCCCAAATCCAGGAGACGGTTAAAGAACCTCAATAAGAGATCACAGCCAACCTCGCAGACCGGGATCAGGTTCTGCGCCAATTATTTGATAAATTTCTTTCCAACAGAAATGGGGATAGCTTTTCCCTGGAAGCGTTCTGGCCTGCGGCAGAAGAAAAATTCATGGACGTCATGGACGATGAAACTCTGCCATTGGGAATGAAAGACTATGATACGGTAAAGCAGTGGCTCTTTGATCTGCTTGAATCGGACGAGGTTTCCCAGTCGTTTAATGAAGCGGAAAACCGCATGGAGATCCATATCAACCCATGATCCTGCTGCGGCTGAAAATAAACCAAGCCTTTCGCTGCCTTCAAA
>Ga0075111_1001079_pt1 | contig 12708 bp, 9 predicted proteins | sample AntAceMetag02UKK_FD_69787 | JGI IMG/M metagenome (GOLD analysis project Ga0075111, IMG submission 69787) | Saline lake microbial communities from Ace Lake, Antarctica - Antarctic Ace Lake Metagenome 02UKK | ecosystem: Environmental > Aquatic > Non-marine Saline and Alkaline > Saline | place... | reverse complement strand
ATAGATTTCCAAGTCCTCTAATTGGTCTATTTTTTTTTCGATATTTTCAAACAGCTCAAATTGAAGAACAAGTTCAGATTGGATGATATCCAATTGGTTTTGAATTTGCGAAGCGTCATATATTTCTTTTTGTGAATAAGAGAAAGTCGGAAATAATAATAAAACAAACAGAACCACAACAATCTTCCTATTACACATTTTAATCCTCCACATCATTTAATGAACAAAATTGAAATAATTTTAATAATTCCTGATTTTCTTTGTTTCTCACCAATAACGACAGCTATATCAAGCATTCTGAAGATCATGGTTGCATTGATTTTGACTCACAACACTTTTATTATTATAGCACTTAAAAAGTGAAAAAAACAACCTTACAAGCTCACTTTTTCCCGATCCCTAAAATATATAGGTATTCAGTAATGATCTTAAGCAACCATTAAATAAAAGGGATAGGAAAGACTATTGCCCTATTTTAAACCCCTGCCAGTTTAGGCATAATCGCTGCTGCAAAACTTAAAACGAAAAAGAAACCACACATATCGGTGACTGTCGTCAGTAAAGGGCTGGAAACCAGTGCCGGGTCCATCTTTAACCGTTTTAGCAGGAGGGGCAACATACCTCCCAGGGTAACAGAAACCAGTGTATTGGCAGCCAGCGCTCCTCCAACGACCAACCCAAGCCATAGATTGCCTTTCCAGGCAAAGGCAACTGCCCCGAGGAGCACGCCAAGCACCAGGCCGTTGATAATGCCGATTTTAGCTTCCTTTGCCAGCACCCAAAGTAATTCCCCGGGCCGAACAAGCCCCAGGGACAACTCCCGCATGGAAACAGCGACTGCCTGGTTTCCGGAACAACCGCTCATATCGCTTACCATGGGTAAAAAGACTGCCAGCGTTATGGCTGCGGCAAGGGTGTCCTGATGCATGGCAATAACACTTGCGGCGATGATATTGAGAACAATATTCATACTCAGCCAGGCCAATCTACGCCCGGAACGGGACCATAACGGCATGGTCCGGAACTCCTCTCCACCGATGACACCGCTGATACGAAGAAAGGTCCTGGTTTTCTTTTTACTGAGTGCTTCTTCGACATCTCTGGACAATATAACGCCCACCATTCGACCGTCATCATCGACAGCAGGTACTCCGAAGAGATGACGCTCGTCGAAAAAATTTTCCAGTTCCCTAAGGGATGCTTTGTGGGGGATGCTGAGAGGAGACGCAATCATTATCTGGAAGAGTTTTGTGTTCTTTGAAGGAAACAGAAGGTCATGCATGCGCAGCACCCCAACCAGTCGTTCATCCCTGTCAACCACATAAAAATATAAAATATGATAGTTCCTGTATTTTTCCTGATGGGTCTGCAGGTCATCGAACACGTTCTGTATGGTATCGTCTGTCTTGTATGAAAGGAACTCCGAGATCATGAGTCCGCCGGCACAGTCTTTGGCATACTCAAGAAACATTCTTGCCTCATCCGCATCTTCCCGGTCCATTTTTTCCAGAACTGCTCGGCTCGAAGTTCCATCCATTTCACCCAGGACATCCGCCAGATGGTCACTGGGGAGTTCCTCTAAAATAGCCGCAGCCTGTTCAGAGGACATCTCTTCAACCAGATCTGCTGCCTGAGCTTCCGGGATATCCTCAATGATATCGGCTGCATCTTCAGGACTCAGAAGATTGAATAGTTGCGTTTGATTATTTTCGGTAAGTCGGGAGATGACACGGGCTGTCTCCGAAGGGCTGAGGGTGTTGATAAATTGGATTACGCTGTCACTGTTTTTTTGCGCTATCAACGCACTTAGCCTGTCCCAAGGCTGAATAAACTCACCCATTATGCTCCTTTCTTTGTATGTTTTATTTTTTTTGAGTTGTTATTGAATCCGGATCACACCAGAAGATCCTGAAAAAGAACCGCAAATCCAAGAAATGCGAAGAAACCCAGAATGTCTGTTATCGTCGTCAGGACAATGCTGGAGCTTTGTGCCGGGTCTATACCGATTTTTTTCATAAACAAAGGAATGGCGGCACCTGCCAGACCTGCGAAGATAAGGTTGAAAAACATTCCCAGCCCGATCACAACCCCCAGATATGGATTGCCGTACCAGATCCAGGCGATCATTGCGGTCACAATTCCGATAATCAGGCCGTTTATGGCGCCAAGTATCCCCTCTTTGAGAATCAGTGCACGGGCTTTCCCCTTTGGAATTTCCCGCATGATAATACCACGCATGACAACAGCGAGGGATTGGGCACCGGCATTCCCCCCCTGTCCAGCCACAACCGGTAAGAAAACAGCCAAAATAGTCAGTTTGGCAATAATTCCCTCGAAAAGAGCCACCACAGACGCTGCCATAAAGGCTGTTACCAGATTGATATGGAGCCAGAACAATCTTTTTTTCAGAGAAAAAAAGATACTTGAGAAGGGTTTTTCATCTCTGCCGGCACCAAACATGCGCTGCAACCCCTGGGCACTGTCTTCCTGGACTCCCTTTATCAGGCGCTCTGCTTTGATAATACCAATGATCACGTTCTCCGAATCAACCACGGGCACAGCAAAATATTTGCGCCTGGCCAATTCTGCTGCCGCCTCCTGTACATCTATAAAACAATGGAGGGAAAACACCTCTTTGATCATGATGGAGTCAAGGGTTTGTGTGTGGGAAGAGATCATCAGATCCAGCATGTTGACCACACCCAACAGGTGTTTTTGATCATCAACAACGTAGGCATAGGAGGCGGGACGACTTTTTCTGGACAGAGAACGGATGCGGCTGATGGCATCTTTGGCGGTTACACTTTTATCAAAGGACAAATAGTCCGTTGTAACAATTCTGCCGACACTTCCCTGGGGGTATTCCAAAAGATCGATGATCTGTTTTTCCACGGCACCGCTGATATGAACCTTTAACCGATCGCGGGATTCTGCTGGAATAAGCATTAAAATGGTGGTCAACAATTGCGGGTCAAGCTTGGGCAGTATTTTTTGTAAAAATGTATCATTCGTTTTTTCCAACAGGCCCGCCGCAAAGGTTACCTGCAGATTTTTTACAACCCGGGCGGCAAGATCAGAGGGCAGGGAGGCAAGGAGATCTGCGGCTTCCAAGTCTTCAAGCCCTTCAATAATTTTGGAAGCTGCGACCACATCGTTCTCAATAAATTTTTTTACCAACAGGTAACAGGTGTTTTCTTCAGACATAAATTAAACTCTCCAGGAAACTATTTTCTCGCCCTCTTTTTTAATCCGGTTTTGTCCGCAGTTGAAAATTAAATTTTAAAACGGATTGTCAGGGGTTCCTGATATCAACCTGCTCGGTATCTTCGGAAATCTCTTCTCTGAATTCGTCGATGGTTGCGTTGATTTTTTTTAAGCGATCCAGGTGGGCAATGTGGATGATCGCATCTCCACGGTGCACAAGCGGCAAGTCCAGGCGGCCGATCACCATTCCGGAGACCGGGGAGTGTATCACCTCTTCCTGATCTCCAAATGGATCGGCAATGATGCCGATTCTCGCATTTTTAACCACCCTGGCCCCCAGGGGAGCTTCCATTTGCAAAATACCACTGACAGGCGCCCGTACCCAGGAGGTTGAATCAGCGATCATCGGTTCGCTTTTTGGTTTGGCTTGATGGGGTGTCGGCCGCAACATTTCAATGTTTGTCATTACCGATAATATCCCGCGAATACCGGCTCGTATGGCCTCTTCATCAAAACGCAGCGCCCCGCCGGCTTCATACAGGATGGTGGGGATGCCTTCTTCGGCAGCCGCTTTTCGAAGAGATCCGTCCCGTATGGCCGCGTTGATGATCACGGGCACTCGAAACGCCATGGCCAATGAAAGGGCCTGGTCATTTTCAATATCTACCCGGATTTGCGGGAAATTTGCCCGGTGATTTGATCCGGCGTGCAGGTCAATCCCATACTGGCTGCCCCGGACAACCTCTGACATGAAGGTCTCGGACAGTTGAGAGGTTAAGGACCCTGTTTTAGACCCAGGGAAAAACCGGTTCATATCTCTCCTGTCAGGGGAATAACGGGAATGCTGCTCAAAGGCGTATACATTTACCACGGGAACAGCAATCAAGGTGCCCCGCAGATTTTTGACCCGCTTAAGTTTAATGAGCCGGCGGATAATTTCAGTCCCGATGATTTCGTCGCCATGTATGGCACCGCACACAAACAGTCTGGGTCCGGCCTTGCGCCCGTGGATCACATGAACAGGCATGGCCATTGCGGTATTTGTATACAGCTTTGGCACCGGAATCGGAACGGTCACCTGTGTCCCCGGTTTTACCTGTGTTTGGGCAATGGTTGCAGGAGGTTGCATATTATCCCTTACCAATTGTTGTGGTTTTCCCGGGGGAGGCGTTTTCTTCAATATAGGCAATCACCTTACCCGCAATATCCAAACCTGTTATGGCTTCTATCCCTTTCAAGCCTGGTGAAGAGTTCACTTCCATGATCACAGGGCCGTGATTGGATCGCAGCAGGTCCACACCTGCCACATGAAGTCCCATTATTTTGGCTGCTCTGACTGCTGTGGAGCGTTCTTCCGGTGTGATCTTTATATTGGTTGCCTGTCCGCCGCGATGGAGATTGGATCGAAATTCACCCTCTGGTCCCTGGCGTTTCATGGTGGCAACAACTTTATTACCGATCACCCAGCAGCGGATATCCGTACCAGAGGATTCTTTTATAAATTCCTGGACCAGAATGTTGGCATCCAGGCTTCTCAGGGCTTGAATAACACTCTGGGCAGCTTTTTTTGTTTCTGCTAGAACAACACCAATTCCCTGGGTTCCCTCAATCATTTTTATGACCAAAGGTGCACCGCCCACGATTGAAATCAGATCATCGGTAAATTTTGTGCTATGGGCAAATCCTGTTACCGGCAGGCCAATACCCTTTCGGGCTAAAAGCTGCAAACTGCGAAGTTTGTCACGGGAGCGGCTGATGGCCACTGATTCGTTCACACAATATACCCCCATCATTTCGAACTGGCGGACCACAGCGGTTCCATAAAATGTTATGGATGCACCAATCCTCGGGATAATCGCATCAAATCCTTCAAGCTTTTTCCCTTTATAGTGAATGGCAGGATGATGGGAAGTGATGTCCATATAACAGAGCAAGGGATCTATTACAGCGACCTCATGCCCCCGTTTTTTGGCAGCTTCAACCAGGCTGTTTGTTGAATAAATGCTTGCTTTTCGCGAGAGAATGCCGATTTTCATAAGTTTTAACTCCTCTTTTTAGAATTTGGATATGTTTTTTCCAATTCACGTCCTGTAAGGTATTCCTTAGCAGGGTCTATTATAAATCGGTCATTAAGGGCTGTTCTTCCCAACAGCATCCTGAACATCATATTATCACGATTGGTCAATGTTATTTTGATTGGCCATAGCAAGGTTCCCAAAAGAGCATTGGTCTCAATGACATACCGCATTTCAGTATGGCCTCCCGAATCTTTAACAAGGCGTTGGTCAACCACCGGCGCTTCACAGAATAATTCTACCTTTGTCTGTTTCCTGGAAGGGTGAACACCAAAACGAACCATCAACTGTCCATTGGATGTGAATTCTTCAAGGCTGAAGGTGTGAAGGGATGATGTCCGGGCACCGGTATCAATTTTAACTTTCAGGGCGGGGATGCCCAGATCCGGTAACACCAGCCACTCTTTCCAACCTATCAGCGTACATTTGTATTGGCCGGACTTTGATTGGGAATTTAACAAAAAAATATCCTTTCAAGGCCGAAAAATGAGCATGACCGTATCATATTCGGAGACTATGACATAGACGCCAGTTAATAGTTTTTTCTTAATAAGATAACCCAAAAACCTATGTTCTGTCAATAGAATGGCCTATAATTCATTGATCGACGAGATTGAGGTGATGATGTGGCAAGCTTTTAGAAAATTACCAAAAACATTTATCGCGTAATTAGAAGGGATTGTTATTATGCCCTTTAATCATATGTTTTTACAGGGCCATCCCTATCTGATATATAAAATAATGGATAAGTTGTTAATTCCAAATGCATTTCCCGACCCGGGATACTGCTATAAACGAGGAACCCGTTATGTCTTTATTGTGCCCCAGCAGGATTTTGAGAATGGACAGACCGAGACCCAAAGAACCATTGCCGACGTTTATCTGAAATCCAGGAACGAGTGGCGAAAAGCCTATCAACTTGCACTGGAGCTGAATCAAAAAACTATGCTGCTGATGGATCGCCAGGCCGTGGCCTGGACAAAACGGTACACACTGGTCAAGAACAGTGTCTCCCTCAATCTTGACCAGCTGGAACAAATCAAAGGGGAGGTTGAAAAAACAATAGAAAACCTGGGGCAGACCTTGCAGAGACAGCAGGATTATCTGGTGAACCTGCAGAAGCAGATGAGTTCGATCGAAAACAGACTTGGTGAGGAAGGAATCTCCCAACCTGTTCAGCAGCACCTTTCTGTTCATTTGGACGCTCTGGGCAAACAATTGGAGCGCAGATTGGCATATCAATCGGCTATACTTGCCACGGATCAGATTGAAAAACGCCTTTTTATTGAGATTGAAGGCCATATGGGTAAACTGAGCTTAAAAGACCATATAACCGATATCAAAAAGGATCTTCTTGACTTTTGGAATATTGAAATCTGGGCCGTTGACAACCAACCGGTGACCCTTCGAAAAGTGGCGACCGCCTTGGTCATCCTCCTGCTGGGAATGGTTGCTGCCAAATTTATGCTCTCCATGTTTCACACACGTTTTCTTCTCAAATCCCAATTCAAAGAGACCACGGCGGCGGCTGTTCACAAATTATTGTCCTACTCCACCTATCTTTTGATTTGTTTGTTCGCCCTGCGAATGGTCAATATCCCTTTGACGGCTTTTGCATTTCTGGGCGGTGCCGTGGCCATCGGGATTGGTTTCGGCGCCCAAAATCTGATTAACAATTTTATTTCCGGATTTATGATCCTGGGAGAGCGTCCGATCAATATCGGTGACCTGATAGAGGTCGAAGGGATTCTGGGCATGGTCGAAGAGATCGGTGCAAGATGCACACGTGTGCGTACCGGCGAGAATATCCACATTCTGGTTCCCAACTCTGCCTTCTTAGAAAAAAATATCACCAACTGGACCCTTTCCGACAAAAAAATCCGGGCTAATATCGTGGTGGGGGTTTCATATGGGTCTCCGATTAAAAAGGTCCGAGAAAAATTGCTTCAAGCCGCAAAACAGGTGCACCGTGTGCTGACCTACCCGGGACCCTTTGTCATTTTTAGTGACTTTGGTGACAATGCGCTCATTTTTCATGTTTATTTTTGGGTTAAAATAAACCGCGTGATTGAGCGGCGTCAAATCGAAAGCGATGTGCGGTTTGAAATAGATGACCTGTTTGCACAAGAAGGCATTACCATCGCCTTTCCCCAGCGGGATGTCCATCTGGATATGCCGGGTCCTGTGAAAATTATGCTTGAAAAATAATCGCTTGAAGAGGGATAGATAATCGTGTTTGAACAGACCAAAAACTCAACTCCCTGTAGCTCGAGCGTATAAAATGGGTCGAAGGGGGGACAGCTGACGTGGGAGATCTTATATTTTGCGGATTCTGTAAGAAAATTTGTTTTCCCCGGTTCTGAAAATTCCATGGGAATGCTTGTCCTGGTTTCCAAGAATATATCCCTGATTCTTTATCTTTTTAACAGGGGATGCCAGCTCAAGGTTATTTATTTCCAAAATTGCTTCGCTCAAGCTTATGTCACGATCCTTTTTTCTGCGATCAACAACGGGAAGCGACATTAAGATTCTTTTCATAATATCTGCGTTTGAAAACCCAATTTGGTAAAGTAGATCCCGGGCTGAATTAAAGCCCTGTTCAGAAAAATCGCAAAGCAGTTCAATGGCACCGGGATTCTTAGACAGCAAGGACTTAAAAAACAACTTTTTTTTTGCAAACAAAGCCAAAGAAAAAATAATACCACGGATCAATCGGGTTCTGACAGCAATCTCACCTTCATGGACACTTACCGTCTTGCCTATTTCGACAAGTTCATTCAGGGCTTCGGGTCCCATATTATAGATCTTCTGGGCTTTTTCATGTGCAGCTTCCCTGTCCTTTTTTACATCCATCGACCGGATGATTTCCTTGACATCCTTGAGCATGATACTCCTTGGCATAAATAGTTCCGGCACCTTTATCTTCTTTGTCTAAAAAACACCCCAAAAAATAGGTTCAACCAGTTCCCAGAAATTGTCAAGGGGAATACTGAAAAAATCATTTCTTTTTCACTTTCTTCTTTGTTCTTTTTCAATTATAATATCAGATTTAACAAAGAAAAATGCTGCGGTAAACTGTGAGCCCTTCCCATGGAAAGAGGAAAACTCTGTGAAACTTAAAAAAATGAATTATATCCTATCGGTAATGATGTTTTTGATGTGTCTGACATCAACTGCATGGAGCCAATCAGAGCACCAACCTTCCTCCGCAGATGAAGATTCTCTGGTTCAGCTTGAACAGGCCGTTGAATCTGCCAAAAAAAATCTGGATCTTCTGGAAAAGGATCTGGATGCCGAAAAAAATTTTTACGAAGAAGAACTCCGACAGCAAAAAATTTACAGAACCCAGATGAATTCTCTTAGAAATTTTCTGATCGTTCCTGAGATAAGGATCTCGGTGCTTGAAAAAGGGATTGGTGAAGTTGACATCTCTTTTTCTTTGATCCAGTCCCGGGTTCAAAAAATCAAAGAAAGAGAGAATAACGCGGGTCGAAATTTTTCCTTGGTAAAGGAAAAGATATTATTAATTGATCAAAGGATCAGAGAACTGACCCTCTCCAAAGGAGATACAATTTCCAGACAACCGGTTATCAAAGCGCTAAAAGCGTACCGGGCGGTTAAGGGAAAACAGCAAGGAATTCTTCTAAACATAACCGAGCTGCTGACATCAGAAATCAACATCAACAATGACCTGTCAAATGCATTTCAGGAAATCAAGGTGACGTTGAGAAAGGAAATCAAGGATAAAAAGGGAGAGGGGCTGTTCCAACGGAATGAATTTGAACTGAAGACTTTTTTTTCCCAAACCTTTACAAAAGAAATTCCTCTTTCATTCCTGGCTGCCAGGCAATTGTTCAGCCCCAAACAACTCTCCTGGAAATGGTCACTTTTCAAGGAGAATATGACCCACAAAATCGCAATGATCATTGCCGGATTTATTATGATCGGGCTTTTTTGTTTCAAAGGGTTCTCCCTTCTCAGAAAAGAAAAATTTTACAAGGATCTTATCAGTAAGCGTGCGGGATATCCCCTGATTATCTTGGAAAGATCTTTGCTGCTTATTTTTTGTATTCTGCTGACCATGGCAATTTCAAAAACCCAGATTTATCTGGTTTTTCCCGATGGGTTTAAATTTCTCATAAGCCTTTTAACTATTATTCTGATGACCCGGATTTCATCCGACGCCATTCGTCTGATTGCCAGGGAAAAGGGCCCTGTATTCTTTGATGCCCTGTTTCGATGGAGAAATTCCTTTGTCTATGGGATTCGCAGCTATGCCTTTGTTTATCTGTTCATCTACCGGTTCCTCTCCATGGATCCCCTGTTCCTGGTGTCAATCCGAGTTTTATCTGAAGCCCTGCTGGTTGCGGGTGTCGTCTTCTTCTGGAAAGCTTATAGAAAGAGTGCGACACCTTCCAGTAGAATGGGAATGAAACTGTTGAACATCTGGACAAAAGCGATCGTGATTTTAGGCCTTATTGCCGATATTGCCGGATACGGATCCTTTGCTGCCTTTTGGTATGTTTCCTGGGGGATTTCCATTGTAGTCGCCTGTGTCTGTATCATGCTGATCTATTCAATCAAGGATATCGACCGGAAACTCAAGAAAAAAATATCCCCGGAATCCCAGACCTCATCAGGCCTGTTCAATCCGGTCTATTGGCTTTTGTCCAACGGAGTTTATTTTTTCATCATTATCTTTGGGATCACCGGCATTGCATTCGCGTGGGGTGTCCATGATGCGGCTTTTGGCTGGTTTGTGGAGATGTTTAACAAAAAATACACCATGGGGAAAATTGAATTAAGCATAGCAGGATTGGTCTATTCAATACTGGTTCTCCTTTTGACCCATCTGTTTACCAGGATATGGAGAGGATTGATTGCCAAGCATGGGTTAAGAGAGAGCGGATTGTCAACAGGCGCAAAGGAGGCTGTCATTACCATATCGGTATATCTTATCTGGTCGGCAGGTATCCTCGTCAGCCTGAATGTTTTTGGACTGAACACGACATCCATAACCGTTGCCTTTGGTGCACTGAGCATCGGACTTGGATTCGGGCTACAAAATATTGCCAACAATTTTGTGAGCGGTCTGATCTTATTGTTTGAGCGTCCCATACAGGTGGGGGATGTTGTCGAAGTGGGGGGCCTCTGGGGGGAGGTCAAAAAAATCAATGTTCGGTCGACCCTGGTGCAAACCTATACCAATTCATCGCTGATTATTCCTAATTCAGAATTCATCAGTGCCACGGTTACCAATTGGAGTCACCAGGATCCTAATATCAGAAGAGATTTGACGGTCGGTGTGGCATACGGGTCAGATACCCAATTGGTAAAAAAATTATTGATCCAAGCAGCAAATCTTGTGCCGGGGGTCGATTTGTACCTAAAAAAACCTGTGGTGCAATTTCTCAATTTCGGAGACAGTTCTCTTGACTTTAGATTGAGATTCTGGTCAATCATCGATGATTTTGTCGAGACGGAAAGCAACTTAAGATTTGAGATAGACCGACTTTTCAGAGAACATAATGTGGTTATACCATTCCCACAAAGGGATCTCCATATTATAGAGGCATGTGCCAAATAGTTGTTCCTTTAAATTTTTGAATAAATTATTGCTGTACCTGGATAGTAAAAAAAGCGACACCTATGTCTATTCTATGGGGTTTGGGCTGAAAAGCAACAGCGTTCACTGGTATTTTAAAAATTAAGTTCAGACAAACTTTAGGTACCCCTATATATGGTATGCCAGGTTTTTTCAGTTTCGAGTTTTCAGTTCAACTGAACCAAAGGTAGTATCCGCGGTCATATTTCCATATTAAAGTGTATAATATATAAATAGCCTTCTGCAGTTTAATCTGATTTGTGATGTAAAGATTATCAGATGATCACTTTCGCCCAGAAGTAACCGATAGTACATGATGTGATTACTGAAATCAGACCGGGTACCATGAAGCTATGATTAAGGAGGTACTTACCGATCTTCGTAGTTCCGGACCGGTCAAAGTTCATGGAGGCAATATCGCTTGGGTAATTGGGAATAAAGAAATAACCGTATACGGATGGTAAAATTCCCACAAGAACCTCAACAGGAATGCCTAAAGCGAAGCCAAGCGGCATGACAGCAAGCACAGTTCCCCCCTGGGTGTTGATCAATACGGAAACACCGAACAGAGCAAAGGCAAAGGTCCAGGGAGCTGCTTGAACCATTGTATTGATAGATTCTTTCATAGCACCGATGTAGGTGCCAAAATAGGTATCGGATAGCCATGCAATCCCATAGATAGCAACGACAGCGACCATTCCTGCCTGAAAGACAGTACCCTGGACAACATTAGTCGGTTTGACACGACAAACAAGCAGAATAATACCGCCTATGAGCAGCATCACGATTTGAATCACCAGGCTCATAGCGATGGTTTTGGCCGGCTGACCATATGCAGGTAGAATTTCAGGAAATATAGCGAACAAACCGATAAGAATCAGTGCACCAGAAAAAAGGAAAACGGATAACCTGGCCGATTTTGGTAAGGTTTTTTCAAGAGATGTAATGGCTTCGCCAAACATGTATTGTTTAATTTCCGGATCTGCCAGTCTTGCTTGGTATTGAGGATCTTCAGCAAGATCTTTACCCCTTCTGCTGGAGTAAAGTGCTGCAAAAAAAATACCGATTATGCAGGCAGGCCATGTGACAGCAAGCACCTTTAGAATAGATATGCCAACATTATGCTCTGCAGACATAGTGACAAATGCGACAACCGCAGCCGCGATGGGAGAACACGTAATCCCCACCTGGGATGCAATGGATGAAACCGCCACGGGCCGCTCAGGTCGGATACCATTTTTTAACGATATGTCTGCAATGATAGGCATCAGGGTATAAACGACGTGCCCTGTACCGCAGAGAACAGTCAGAAAGAAAGTGCAATAGGGCGCCAGAAAGGTAATACGCGCTGGGTGCTTACGAAGAAATCGTTCAGCAATCTGAATGAGAACATCCATCCCGCCAGCAGCCTGCAGGATGCCTGCTGTGGTGACCGCAGCGATAATTATATAAATGACAGTTGTAGGGGGAGAGCCAGGTTTCATTTGAAAAATAAGTACCAGAATGGCAAGACCTATGCCTGAAATAGCGCCTAATGCGACACCACCTTTTCGAGCACCAAAATATAGGCATGCCAGAACTATAAGTAGTTGGATGATAGGGAGCATGCTTTTACCTCTATTAAAAATATAAATTCGATTTACCCCGCATGCTTATAACGGGACTTAGGTGTTTTTTTTTAAAATACCATTCGACTGCAATTTTGGGCTTGGCTTTAATTTCGCCCATTTAGCCAAAAATGGGTGAAAAAAATTCAAATGGAGAAAGTACGAGACAATTCAAACTCGATCTGATATGAGAAAATAGGAAAGTGCAAACAAACTT
>Ga0075111_1001078_pt1 | contig 12719 bp, 9 predicted proteins | sample AntAceMetag02UKK_FD_69787 | JGI IMG/M metagenome (GOLD analysis project Ga0075111, IMG submission 69787) | Saline lake microbial communities from Ace Lake, Antarctica - Antarctic Ace Lake Metagenome 02UKK | ecosystem: Environmental > Aquatic > Non-marine Saline and Alkaline > Saline | place... | reverse complement strand
ATCCTGCCACAGGCGCGGCTCATACACCTCGTGCGCGACCCGCGCGATGTTATCGCATCGTTCATCAAACAAAAATGGTGTCCCGATAATTTAGAGGATGCCATTTGCTATTACAACTCCATTATCCACCGCTGGTTTGAAATTGAAAAAACCCTCGACCCAAAAAAATTTATAGTCGTAAAATTCGAGGATATGATTTCGAACCCTGAAAAGGTAGTTTCGGAAATGTGTAGTTTTGCAAATTTGGATTTTGAAAACGAAATGCTTGAAATTAATTTATCAGGGGGAAATGTAGGCAGGTGGGAAAAAGCTTTCGTGTCTGCTGAAGTAAAATTCATCAATAAAAGACTCAACGACATTTTAATTAAGTTAGAAAGTTAAGGTGAAGATCAGATATTAATTACCTTTTCAAGCGCATAATAGCTTTCGCCTTATTCATTGAAATTTTCAGGTGAATCTCCCTGTAAAAACTATACAAGCCTAACTTTTGAAAAAGCCCTATTAATTGTTTTTTAGGATCAGGGTTTACTGGCACCAATAAACATTCCGGCCAAAGGATTTCAATAATTCTTTTGTATAAAATCGGGTTTTGTTTCCACCTATATTTAATATCAACCGACATCATGGTCAATAATAATTCACGAGAATTAAATGGCTGATATAATTCCGAAACAAACCTAACCTCACTGCATGTCTTGGATGTCCAATTGGTGCTATTCTCTTCCCAATAAAGCATATCAGCGTTACGATATTTGTATTTTTTAAATGTTTCCTGGCTATTTTCAAGCCACTTTTTATATTGATCTAACGCGTATTTGTAAAATGGATATCCTTCCAAAAAAGCAATTCGAGAACTGTCGGCAACTTTTATATCATCAAATTGTGTACGGGCGATTTCACTAACATTTCCATTTAAAATAAATCTGTCGTTCATCATTTTGCCATAAACGTTGATTATGTATGCAAAATTACTTAAACGCGGGAAAGAATAGATTGCTTCGATTTCGGCTTTTTTACCAGCATCAATGTGCTTAGAATATTCCAAAATGTTAAACTCTAAACCAAGTTTTTCAAAAAGTCGTTTTGGCGTTTTAATATCCTGATGGTTATCAGAAAAATGGCTATGCTTGAACACAAAATAAAGTGATTCAGGGGCTATCTCTTTACTGGCTGCCAAAAGTATTCGACTTTCCCAACCCGCGCTAACGGGAATGGCCAATTTTTTTCGGTGATTAGCTGCGTGTAAATACCCACGAATCATTATTGCAGCTTTTGCAGCTTGTGTTTCAAAATCACCTTTCGTTAAAACCTTTTTTGGGAAATATCTAATTACCTGGCCTGAAAGAAAATTAAGATAATAATTGGCTTTTAACCTATAAATATTTGCATAATTTGTAGTATCCCCAACAAACACACGCCGTTTTTTAAAATGAGGTGAGCTATAAAACGCAATTGCATCCTCCTCTTTGTTTTCTTCTTGCCCAAGTAGCTTTGCAATAGCCACGGGCTGGGAGGCAGCAACAGCAGTGTTTGTTTTATGGGAATGTTGGTAGTACAATTCCCTCAACCCCGCATTGTCCGTTAATATTTTAATTTCCTTACCTGCTTTTTCAAAAGTAAAAACAAGGAAATTGCCAGAGTATTTGTCAAATGAAAAAAGAAAGTCTTCAAATGAGCAATTTTGTTTAAGAACTGACTCTAAGATGTCAGAATTTGAGGAATTATATTTTTCATAATCAAATAAATTCCCCAAAATAAATACTTTTCTGGATTCATTTTCTGCCTGGCACACTTCAAGGTCGGTATCACAATAAAGTGTATAATCGTCAATTTGAAATTTATTCCAGTTACCCCCAAATACAGGAATAATATTATGCTTGGTAAGTAAAAATTGTTTGATTAGTTTCATAAGAAAGGTAGTTGTTTGGTAAAATTATTTTTCGTTCATCAAAACAAAAGTAGCTAAAATATCAAATCTCAAATAAGAAAAATTACGCCTCTTTTGATGATGGTTAGATAAACTGGAAAAAGCTGGTTTTCGTGTAAGAATTACAGGAAAAAGTAACCTGAAAATGCTTACGTTTTAAAAAAAATATTCACCTCCAACTAACTTAATGTGTATTTTCGCACGGCTTATAATTCATGCTTTTAAGCTTTAGAAAAAACATTTAAAACTGAAATTTTGTTAATAGTATGAGAATTGGAATGATTTTAGACAATTCCTTTCCTCCCGATCCACGGGTCGAAAACGAAGCCTTAACATTAATAGAAAATGGCCATCAGGTATTTTTATTTTGTTTTAAACTCGCTAAAAGCAAGCAAAAAAAACAGGAAATTATTAATGGGATAGAAGTTCACCGGCATACAATATCACGTTTGCTGTACAAGCTTTCCGCACTTGCCTATACAGTGGCTTTTTATCATTACTCCACCTATAAAAGCATCATCAAATTCGCAGAAAAAAATAAGATTGAGGCACTCCACGTTCACGACATTCAAATTGCAAGAAGTGTATTTATCGCGAACAAAAAATTGAAACTCCCTATAATTCTCGATTTACATGAAAACAGGCCTGAAATCATGAAGTTTTACTCCCATGTTATTTCACCAACAGGCAGGCTATTAATAAACCCTAAAACATGGAAACGGTTCGAGTACAAATACATAAAACTGGCACAAAAAGTTATTGTAGTAACCAACGAGGCCAGGGAGTATTACCAGAATCAAATCCCTGTTGACGGGAAAAAATTTCACGTTGTACCTAACTCCATTCGTAAAGAGTTCTACCTCGATTATAAAACATCAAATGATATTATAGAAAAATTCAAAGACAATTTCACCTTATTATATCTTGGAAATACAGGATTGAGAAGAGGTTTACTGGAGGCAATAAATTCGTTACAATTTATTATTCCGGAGATACCAAACATTAAATTGGTCATTGTTGGAAAAAGCAAAACTGACCATATCCTAAAAAACAGGATAGCCGAACTTGGGTACGAAGATTATGTTTTTTTTGCCGGATGGCAATCTCCTGATCTTTTTCAGTCATTTATATTAGCAAGCCAATTAGGGATTTGCCCAATTCATCGAAACCTACACCATGACACAACTTTAGCAAATAAATTATTCCAGCACTTAGCATTTGGCAAACCTCTGATAGTAAGTAATTCAACCGCACAAGCCAGATTAGTAAAAGATTATAATTGCGGATTAGTATTTACCGATCGTAACCCCCAGGAATTGGCTAATTGCATTATAACCTTGTTTCAAAATAAAAAACTGTATAATAGTTTTAGCAAAAACGGAATAGCAGCAATTGAAAAACATCTTAATTGGGACATCATTTCAAAAGAAATAGTTCAACTTTACAAAGAATTATGAAAAATATTGATCTTAAAAGCACATACGCACATTCACATCAAAAAAGATTCCAAAAAACACTGTCGTTCATAAAGGAATTTCTTGATAAAGATGACAAAATTTTAGATTTGGGACCCTCAAATCCTTTAAGCACCTTAATGACCGAGACGGGTTATAATGTTGAGAACACAAAAATAAACCAGGATCTGGATTTAGATTTTGAAATTGTAAAAAGCAATAACTATGATGTTATTACAGCTTTTGAAATTTTGGAACACATGGTATCCCCATTTCCGCTACTTCGATCGATAGCAGCAAATAAATTAATCGTTTCGGTACCTTTAAAATTATGGTTCACCAATGCCTATTGGAGTGAAGTAGATCCGTATGACAGGCATTATCATGAGTTCGAACCAAAACAATTCCAAATGTTAGTTAACAAAGCAGGTTGGGATATTGTGAAAGAAGAAAAATGGTATAGCACCAAACCAAAAATCGGTTTCAGACCAATACTTAAAAGATTTTACCCCAGGTATTATATTGTTTATTGCGAAAGAAATAATAAATAGTGGTATTCAAGGGTGCATTATGAAACATCACTCATAGAATAGTTTATGATTTCCTGATAAACCTAAAAACCATATTTACCACCACTTCAATCCGCCCGTTCAAATCATCCGAAATCCTGAAAAAATAAACCGTTATCATAAATGAAATTGTGCGTGCGATGCCGCGGAAGTTAACATCAATAGAATAATCGGAAATATCCGAGGGTGGCTACTTTTTAACATGCAATGCTTATCGACAAAATACTAACACATCCTTCGGTAAATACCACTGATTATTAGTGGTTCGTTATAATTAGTCTTTCAAACTCATCCATCGTGAGTACCTTTGTTTTATCATAATTCTTTATTTCAAGCAAATCTTTATCGCCAGAAACCAGAAAATCAGCTCTGCCAACTTTCGCCAGTGCTAACAGGAAATCATCTTTTGGGTCTCTGCATATTTCTTCGCAGTCTTTTATTTCGAATACCTCTCCTATAATTCGAATAAATGTTGTGAGTTCTTTTACATTATCTTCAGAAAAGTACTTCGTGAACTTTTTTCTTTGGGAAACCACCTGAATTTCATGGATATTTTGTTCGGAAAAAATTAAAATAACATTTGAATTCAACAGTAGCTTTTTTCAACCCTTCGAGTCTTTTCCCGATCAAAAAGCTAATAAACAGATTTGTGTCAATAATAGCCCTAATTCTTTTTCTTTTGGGCATATAATTCTGCTCTTACGATTTCGACTTCCTTATCAATTTCATCCTCGTTTATTTAATCGGTTTTAAAAGTATCGAGTAAACGTGTAAGTGTTTGGTCTTTTGTTTCTTTGGCAAGTTCGCGGCTTAGCCTGGTTTTATCCTTAGGTGGCATTTGCCTGATCAAATCTAAGATTTGACGATAGGATAATGAAATTTGATACGCTCCTGTACTCATAACTTATCTGATTTTAATTAAGCAAAATTAAGTAAAACAAATTAATCGAGTGCATTATGAAACATCACACTTGGAACAGTTTAGGATTTCCTGATGAATCGTAAAACCATATTTACCACCACTTCAATCCGCCCGTTCAAATCCCCGGAAATCCTAAAATAATAAACCGGAACCATAAATAACATGGTGATAATTGCACTCCTAAGTACAATATCCAATAAATAATTTGGAGCAGTAGGAACGAGTGTGCTTAAATACCAGGCTGCTACCGCGATAACTATTAAAAGTAGGTGGGCCGGAACTAAAGGTTGCAAGCCGAATTTTTTATATAAAAACAAATACTTCATTAGGGCGAAAATGAATTTAGAAATAAATGATGCCAACGCGGCACCCACTATTCCATAAATCGGGATGAAAATGATGTTGGTAATTACAATGATGATGGAAAAAATTACTAACAGGTAAGTTTGCCACTTGTAATATTTTGAATTAACAATAATGTGGCCACCCATGCCCACGAATACCTCGGTTAAATTGGCCAGGGCAATAAAAAATATCACGTAGCGGCCTTCACTGTATTCTTGCCCGATGAGTTGAAAAACATTGTCGATGTTTCCCCAAATGCCGATAAAAAATAAAACCCCAACCACCGACAGGGTAATACTACTTTTTTTATAAACCTCAGAAACCGTTTTCAGATCGTTTTTTTTCCATGCTTCGGAAATGACTACTGTTCCTATCTTCCCCATCGAGCGCATTGGAATTAAAATTATTGTCCCAAAGAAAAAACTAATAGCATAAATCCCGGTTAAACTGAGGCCTAAAATTTTATCGATCATTATGGTATCGATGGTTTGTACCAATAGCCCCGAAAAATTGCTCAAAATACCGAAGAAAGCAACACTTATCATACTTTTACGGATTCCTGAATCCATAAAAGTAAATCTTGGCACAATAAAAAACTTTTTCTCCCTTACAAGTGTAAATAAAAAAAGTACCGGGGGTATTGCAAAGGCTAGCACATATAACCACACGAACGCGGTAAATTTAATCATGGAAAAGAAAAACATCAAAAGTATAATGATAATTACAACCCGCTGGTAAACTTCTTTGAATGCAATGCCCTTAACAGAATTAAACAGCATACGGTAGTACGAATCGAGGATGCCAAAAAGAATAGAAAAAAACGAGAGGGGTATAACCGTGTAAAAATAAGGAATAAATAATGCCGAACCTTCCCTGGTATTGTCGATTAAATAATTCTTTAAAAAGATATAGATAATAGCAGATAAAACGAATCCGGCAAATACCACGATTAGGGATAATCCTAAAAAGCCCTGGTGTTTTGCCTTTTCATCGCGGAATAGAGGAAACATTTTTACAGTAACTATATTCATGCCCAGGCTGCCAAACATGGCAAGTACCGCCGAGTAGGAAACAAGCACACGTAAAAGCCCGATTTCTTCGGTGCTTAGGAAACGGGTAAATAAAATGGCGGTGGTTAAAAATCCTAAGCCTACGCCAAGGTACGACCAAATTACCCCCGAAATACTCTGCTTTTGTATTACGCCCACGACAGGATTGTTAACTGATTAAAATTCCTGGTTATTTTCATTTAGCAATCTTCCTACAAACTCAGAAATGTCATATTCAGTATTAAAAACTTTATATAGCTCCTGTAAAATTTGGTAGTCCATAATGTTCGCATCCATTTGTTGTATTTCATCGTAAAAAACATTCACGGCAATCCTACCTTCCAAAACCACTTTATCCGAAATTGTATCGGTAAAAAAGCCTTTCCCGATTAACAAACCCAGGGTTCGGTTGCGGCTAAGGTCGTTGAGCGAAGTAAGCGCAAAATCGCCAATACCGCAATAGTTGAACAAGGTTTTTTTAGCGCCGCCAAACAACAGCAATAAGCTGCGCATTTCTCTAAATGCCTTTGTAAAAATGAGGTTTTTAAGGTTGGGTGATTCAAATTGGGCATCCACCACACCAATAGCGATGGCATAAATATTTTTGAGAATACTCAACAACTCAACACCACGAATATCGGGGGAGTAATCGAGGTAAATATTAGTATTATGAAATAAAGCCTGGATGGCGGTATAGATTTGTTTTTCCTCACAACCAACAGTAAGCCCGGTAGGTTGCTTATTTATGATTTCGCGTGCAAAAGAAGGGCCCTTCATGGTACACAAAGGGTTGGGGACATTTTTGGACAAACACTCGATAATTGTACAACGATCGTTTCCAAAGCCTTTGGCGAGGTTGATCAAGATGGATTCAGGATGTATTTTGTGCGCGGCAATAAAATTGATGGTAGCTACCGAAGGGATGGCAATAAATACAAAGGCTTTATCTTTTAATAATAAAAAATCAGTTGAGGCTTTAAGGCCGGGGTGAAGCTCGATATTGGGGAAATACTTCTGGTTTACGTGCTCAGTCTCAATTTGGCGGGCCACTTCCTTTTCGATGGTGATGAGGGTAACTTCAAAATCAGGTTTTTGAGCAAGCACATTGCCCAGGGCTGTGGCTATTGCTCCCCCTCCAATAAATAGAATTTTTTTCATAAAATAAAACTCCTTTAAAATATTTCGATTATTACAAATCAGGAATTAATAAAACTACAAATTTACTGCCTGGTTCCATTTTTTGTTTTCGCCATCCTTATGCTTGCATTCAACTCAAATCCTATCAAAACAACATTGGAGTTAAAATATATCCACAGCATAAAAACAAGCAAAGTACCAATGGAGCCATAGAGCGCGTTGTAGCGGCCAAAGTTTTCGATGTAATAATTAAACCCATAACTTGTTAAAATTAACAAGGCAGCCGACAGTGTGCTCCCAGCCGAAATAAATCGAAATTCCCGCTTTTTAGCCGGTGCAAAATAATAGAGGAAAGAGTTTGTGAATAGAAACAGGGAAACGATCAAAATCCACCTGATAACCTGGATTATAATAATGGTAAAACTATTTGTAAGTAAGTCCTCTGCGACCAACCATTTCATTACATGCCCGCCTACTATCGACAAAGATATTAGAATGATAACCAGGATTGAAATTACAAACAGTAAAAAAACCGACAATAACCTTTGGCGAAACCAGGAGCGGTATTCCATGTCGTGGTAGGTAGTGTTGAAACCTTCGATAACCGTATTGATGCCATTGGTTGAAAAATAAAGTGCCAGTATAAAACCAAGCGAGAGCAAATCGGATCGTGGGCGGATAATGATTTCCTCGAGTGTGCTGCTCACGTGTGTCCATAAAGTAGCCGGAATAACATCTTGCAGCGTTTCGAGCAGGGTAGGCTGAAAATCGGTGATGGGGACAAAAGGGATAATTGTAAAAAAGAAAATGATGGCCGGGAAGATTGCAAGAAAAAAGTCGAAGGAAATGGCCGATGCTCTCAATGTCAATCGCCCTTCGAAAAGACCTTTTCCAAAAAATCTAAGCACATTTAACAGTGGCATTCCATCGAAACCGGGCAATACGATTTTGCGCAGGAGCCTGATTGTATAGGCGGCACTATCCCTGAGGAACTGGACAACACCTGTTCCAAGTTTCGATAAATATTTATTTTCGCGATTTAACAAAAGAAATAATTTAAAGATTATGAACAGCCTTTAAACTCATGTCAAGGCTTTTGATATGATGCGTAAGCGCCCCCGAGGAAATAAAATCCACCCCGGTTTCGGCATAACTTCTTACATTATCGATGGTAATTCCCCCGGAGGCTTCGGTTTCATAACGTGCTTCAATTTTTTTAAGCGCTTTACGCAGGCCATCCACGGTAAAATTATCGAGCATAATCCTGTCAACGCCCCCGATTTCGAGTACTTCGGCCAATTCGTTAAAATCCCTCACCTCGATTTCAATTTTAAGGTGGAGGTTTTTCCTATCCAAATAATTCTTTGCAGCTTCAATGGCCGGCATAATACCTCCTGCAAAATCCACATGGTTGTCTTTTATCAGGATCATATCAAAAAGGCCAAACCTATGGTTGTAGCCACCACCAGCCCTTACCGCCATTTTTTCGAGCGAGCGGAGGTTGGGTGTGGTTTTCCTGGTATCGAGCAATTTTGTATTTAAGCCATCCAGTTTATCAGCCATTACGCGTGTACTCGTGGCTATGCCGCTCATACGCTGCAAAAAATTAAGTGCGACCCGCTCTGCTGTCAAAATAGAAATAGACTTCCCGGAAACGGTAAAAACAACATCTCCCTTTTTTACCTTTTGGCCATCATCCATTAGCCCAATAAATTTTATGGTGGGATCAACAGTTTCGAAAACTTTTTTTGCAAGCTCGATTCCGGCAACAACACCATCTTCTTTTATCACCAACTCAGCCCTTCCCGTGGCATTTTCAGGAATTGTTGATAAGGAGGTATGATCGCCATCACCGATATCTTCGGCAAGGGCACGTTTAATAATATCTTCCATAATCAATAAATTTTCGTCAAAACTTTGGCGCAAAAGTACTACAATACAAAATGATACCAAATTTCAAAAAAGAAACGATCGATTTTTATTCAAAAATCATGTAGGAAATGATGATGATAAAGGATATTTTTGTGCATGAATAGGTAGAAGTTCTTTTTAATAACAAGGTTTTTTCTGTTTAGGCTAATTAGTTTTCGTCTTTTTATTGCGTTTATTGAATTATCAATAGCCCTGTCCTTTAGGGCAGGGATTGAATTGAAGGATGAAAAACCCCCGCGATTTCGCCACGCCTGCGGCGTGGCGAAATCGCGGGGGGAGTATTTCCAATCCATTAACCCACGGGTTAAAACCCGGGGCTAGTGAAAAGCATCCACTTTATGGACAGGCTCTAATTACTGCAGATTCATAAACTCAACAATTATTTAATTTAATAGCAACCTTTTATTTCAAGCGCTATGTTTCAAAATAAGGGAATAACATTCAAATTAAGGTTTTACATTTTAACCGGGATAATTATTATTTTTTCATCCATCATGGTTATCGATTACCAGGCCTCGCGCCGGATACTGATGAACAACGCGAGACAGAACGCCTCCAACCTGGCATTGTCAACGGTTAATAAAATTGAAAACGTTCTTACACCGGCCGAAAAAATCCCGGATAATCTAGCCCCCATTATCGAAAACACCCATTACAGCGAAAAGGAATTAAAGCATTTTTTAAAATCGGTGGTTAAGAAAAACAAAGAGCTTTTCGGCAGTTGCATTGCTTTTGAACCTTATGCCTTTGATCCTGACAAACTTTATTTTGCTCCTTACTATTATAAAGATGCCGATTCGATTTGCTATAAATTACTTGGCGATGATAATTATCCATATTTCTATTTGGACTGGTATCAAATACCAAAAACCCTTATTAATCCTATATGGACTGAACCGTTTTTTGACGAAAGTGGTGGCGACATTATAATGTCAACCTACTCGGTGCCATTTTATAGGCAAACCGAATCGGGAGAAGAGATGAATGGAATTGTAACTGTTGATATCGATTTGAGTTGGCTGAATAACCTGATCGACAACATTCAAATCATCGAAAGTGGCTATGCATTTTTGATCTCCAAAAAAGGCACTTTCCTCACCCACCCTGTCGATTCGTTAATTATGAATGAAAGCATTTTTACACTTGCCGAAGAATATGACCGGCCTGACCTTCGCAAAATAGGACAAAAAATGATTAAGGGTGAAACAGCATTTATCGAGTACAAAACATTGATTGACAATAAAAAAGCCTGGCTGTATTACACCAGGCTTCCGGCAAACGATTGGTCGCTTGGCATTGTTTTTCCTGAAGACGAGCTATTTGCCGATTTACATTCACTATTTACAACGCTTATGGCGCTTGGCATTGGAGGGATTATACTGATATTTCTTGTTATTACGGTCATCTCAAAGCAGATTACCCGCCCGCTCGAAAAATTAGCTCTTGCTTCTGAATTAATTGGCTTGGGGAATTTTGATACCCAACTTCCCCCCGCGAAATCAAATGATGAAATTGGGATGTTAACCAACTCTTATGAATTGATGATTAAAGAGTTGAAAAGCTATATTCAGAACCTGGAAGTTACTACTGCCGCTAAAAACAAAATGGAAAGCGAGCTGAAAATTGCCCATGATATTCAGCAGGGCATTATTCCAAAAATATTTCCGCCTTTTCCTGAACGCGATGATGTTGACCTTTTTGCCATACTCGATCCGGCAAGAGAAGTTGGCGGAGATTTGTATGATTTCTTTTTTTTGGATGATAATAATCTTGTTTTTGCCATTGGCGATGTTTCGGGCAAAGGAGTGCCTGCATCATTATTTATGGCCATAACACGCACGCTGTTTCGTGCCAAAGCTGCAAAGGGAATGTCGGCTGCGCAAATTGTTACTGACATTAATAAAGCCCTTTGTATCGATAACGAAAATGCAATGTTCGTTACTTTTTTCCTGGGAATAATAAATCTTGAAACTGGAGAAATTGACTTTTGTAATGCGGGTCATAATTATCCATACATCATAAGAGAAGGTGGAAAACTAGAAAAGTTAAAACAAACCCATGGGACCCCGCTAGGACTTTTCGACACCATAAAATACAAATCCGGGAAAATAAAAATTTGCAAAACAGAAACGATTGTTCTCTATACCGATGGCATTCCTGAAGCAATGGATGTTAAACAAAATTTGCTTGGCGATCCAAAACTTGAAAATATGCTAAGCAATTTAGGGCCGCTGAAATCGCCCAAAGAAGTAACAAACATGCTTCTTGAAAACACACGAAATTTTGCGTTGGGAGCCGAACAATCTGATGATATTACTATTTTAGTACTCACTTATTACCTCGAAAAAGCCATGAATACAAATACTGAAAAACATTTAGAGATTAAAAATAATGTGGAAGAGATCAATAAGGTTGAAACATTTATCGAAAGTATTTGTGAAGCTTGGAGCATCAACTTAAATGAAATGCACAAGATAAACCTCGCGATGGAAGAAATTGTTTCAAACATTATAAACTATGGCTACGAAGATGCCGATGAGCACACCATCAACATAAGTGCAAATTATAACGACAAGATATTAAAAATAATTATTAAAGATGATGCCAGGGCCTTTAACCCGCTTGAGCATGAAGATCCTGACGATTTCGACAAACCACTCGAAGAACGCAAGGTGGGCGGGCTTGGAATTTTCTTTGTAAAAAAAATGATGGACAGGGTTGAATACCGTCACGAAAGCAAGCAAAATATTTTGATTATCGAAAAGATGATTGCTGAAGGATAGGTAAATTGATTTCATTAATCGAGGGTTTGGTGGGGTTTATTGAATAGTTGGGTGCAATATTACTTGACCAAGAATAAAAATAGATAACCTATTGCAAGACTTGGAAAATGAAATTATGAATTTAATAGGTGAATTGGAAAACCGATTAACCCATTTCTTGAAAAAAGAGAAATTGATAGATTAAAAAAAAATGCTACGCCCAACAGCAAGTAATATCAAATAGCCGCATAGTGCTTATTAAGACAAAGAATTGTAAATTTGAACATATTACAATTCAAGATGAATCAGAGTAAGTAACGGCTACGTGCCATACTTGCAACACGCTAGCGTGCATTTACAAAAAGCCCAAAAATAATAAAGTTGCCATAAGGGGCAATGCTTGAAAAATAACTATACCTTTGCTGAAAGCGATCAGATACATGGACAAAAGATATGAAGTTTACTTATCACCAAAAGCACAAACTTTTTACGACAGTCTAATATTAAAAGAACAGCGGAAAATAGATTTCGTAATTGACAAAATAGAATTAAACCATTTTGGGGGTTGGTTTAAAAAATTACCTGACTCAAATGGAATTTGGGAATTGCTTGTTGATTATCG
>Ga0075111_1001076_pt1 | contig 12742 bp, 8 predicted proteins | sample AntAceMetag02UKK_FD_69787 | JGI IMG/M metagenome (GOLD analysis project Ga0075111, IMG submission 69787) | Saline lake microbial communities from Ace Lake, Antarctica - Antarctic Ace Lake Metagenome 02UKK | ecosystem: Environmental > Aquatic > Non-marine Saline and Alkaline > Saline | place... | reverse complement strand
GATTGCTAAAAAATGGTCAAAAATATCCGCCTGTATCGCTTCATACTCTACCCAGTTAATGGTGTTGGTAAAGGCGCAAGCCATCAGGGCTCGGCGCCAAGTGGCGAACCATTAAGGTCATTTGTTGATGAATGCAAGGATGGCTTTTAAAGTAAGCGATCATATAGGCTCGCAAGGTGCCGAGGTTTGTCAGTCGCCGATTATTGACCGGCTCTGAAAGTTTCTTAGCAAGGTCGCTATTGTATTGTTCCAACTCCCTGGCTTTATCCTCCAGATAAGGCGACAATAAACTAATTTTATGCAGGTGCTGCACTTCATCTTTGTCCAGGAAGCGCACACTGCTGATTTCTAAATACAGGCTGCGCTTTATGCGGCGGCCACCTGACTCAGACATGCCGCGCCAGTTTTTAAATGAATCAGAGATGAGGGTGTAGGCAGGGATAGTGGTAATGGTGTTATCCCAGTTGCGCACCTTGACAGTGGTCAGACTGATATCGATGACGTCCCCATCGGCATTGAACTTTGGCATCTCCAGCCAGTCACCGACTGCAAGCATATTGTTGGCAGACAATTGAATTCCCGCCACCAGACCCAGAATCGGATCTTTGAATACGAGCATCATGACGGCTGAAATAGCTCCCAGGCCACTGAGCAGTATCAATGAAGATTTGCCCATGAGAATTGAAATGATCAACAGGCTGATGAGAAGTGCGGACACAAGTTTAATCCCTTGCACCAAGCCTCGCAGGGGGAAATGCCGCAGGTTTGGCTTACGCCAGAATATCTCCTGCAGCGCATCCAGCAGTGAAAATATGGTCAGGGTGCCAAAGATCAGGATGCTCATACGCAATTACGGTATCAATGGCCAGCAAAAGGGCAGATTGGCTGTTCAGCCAGAGCCCCGCCTGAATTTGAATGATGATTCCCTGCAATGTAAAGGCAAGCCGGTTAAAAAGTTTGCCTTCAAACAATGCCTTCTGCCATATCCTGCGGGACGCAGTGGCCCGACTTCCTGCCCACTTGATCAGCAGGCGGTGCAGGACAAAGTGGACGACCAGCGAAAAAAATATGATCCACACTAAAGCGATTGCGGTGAATATTAAGTCAGCGTATACCGGGACGTAGGTGTTCAGCCACTCAATCATGTATTTTTGAAAAAAAATCCTTATTTTATCCATATCATTGCTCCATATCAATTATCCATATTAATTTTTTCCACAAGGCCAAGATCCCCCAGGATCATGTACATGCAGGGAATAACCAGCAGCACCATGACCGTGCTGGCCATCAACCCGAAGGTGGTGCTGACCACAAGGGGAATCAATATCTGTGCCTGGAGGCTTTTTTCAAACAACAAGGGCAAAAGACCTGCAATGGTGGTGGTGGATGTCAAGAGGACGGCCCTAAATCTCGCCCGGCTTGCCCGGGAAGCGGCTGTGTGAATGGGCATGCCTTCTTTTCTGGCCTTTTTTAGAAAAATGACAAGGAGGATGGAATCATTGACCACCACCCCTCCCAGGGCAATAAACCCCAGCAGGCTGGGCATGCTCATGGGAATCCCCATCAGCCCGTGCCCCCAGATGACGCCGATGAGGGCAAAAGGAATGGCCATCATCACAATAAGGGGTTCCGTGTAGGTTCTGAATTGAAAACTCAGCAAGAAAAAAATTCCGATAAGACCCATCCCCATTGATCCCAGCATGGACATGCGAGTGGTGTTGGTTTCCTTGAGTGAACCGGCAATGGTCAGTTGCAGATCCGGATAGGTTTTACTAAATTCATCAAGATATGTCGTATGAAAAAGGGTCATGAGCTCATTGGTGTTGATCTTGCGCGTATCCACATCCCCGCGCAGGGTCACTGCCCGCAACCCGTTGAAGCGGGCGATCCTTGCCCATCCCTTTTCTTGTTTCCATTCCACCACGGCCCTCAGGGGAACCTGCTGGCCATTGGCAAGGATAAAATTAAAGTTTTCGATGTCCTGGAGGCTGTTGCGGTCCATTCCGGCCAGGCGGACCTGGATCTCGTAGGACTCGGGCCCCACCTGAATTTCATCGGCCTTAAGCCCCTGGAAGGCGGCCTGCAGCTGCCGGCCTGCCTCAGCCCCATCAATGCCCATATTGTATGACGATTGGCGTATCCGCATTCGCAATTCAGGTTTGCCAAGCCTGAGATCATCGGCCAGGTTGACCACGCCTTCAAACTGGCCAAACCAGGCTTTAAGATCCGTCACAGCCTGTTTCATTTTATCCAGATCCCTGCCCCTGAGTCGCAGTTCAATGGGGCGGCCTCCCGGGCCAAATCCTGGCTTGCTCAGGGTCAGGCTCAAGACATCGGGTAGGGTGCCGATTTCCCTTCGCCAGGCAGTCAGATACGTGTCAAGACTGCCCGATCGCTTCTCCGCAGTGAGCAGATCAACCGTGATGGTGGCCACATGGGGGCCGTTTTCAAAACTTTCGGTATTCCGGTTGTACTGGACATAGGCGTTACGGACCAGGTCCTGATTCTCCGGCTGAATTGCCGTAAATTCCAGGTTGGTCCGTTCCAGGGCCGCCAAAATCTTGTCGACCAATTCCTGTGTCCTGGACAGGGGCGTGCCCTGGGGCATCAATAGCCGGGCCACAATCACGTCCCCTTCCATGTCCGGAAATCCCTGGAACTTTATTTTTCCGGATGCCAGCATTCCAATTGAAAGAACGAACAGGCCCATGATGGAAGCCAGAAACGGGTATCTCCATTTTAATAAAAAATCAATGGTTCTGCCCAGGAGGTGGTCCCGCAGCCAGACAAAAAAGCGTTCAAAGCGTTCCCGAAAAAAATGTTTTTTGTTGGGATCAGACCGCTCAAGGGCATGGTGGAGATGGGCAGGAAGAATCAAGAAGGCTTCGATCAGGCTCACGGCCAGAACCAGGATGAGCATGATGGGAACCACCTTGAGAACTTTTCCGATCTGTCCCTCAATAAAGGCCAGAGGTCCCAGGATACAAATGGTGGTGATAAAAGAGGATACGACCCCGGCAGCCACCTCCCGGGTTCCGTTCACTGCCGCGTCTATTGGTGATTTTCCGTTCTGCCGGTGGACCATGATATTCTCGGCAATGACAATGGCGTCATCCATGAGCAATCCTAAGGCCATGAGCATTCCCACCATGGTGAACATGTTGATGCTCAAGCCCGCAAAGGGAATCAGTATACACGCCCCCAGAAAAGAGACGGGCAGACCCATGGCCACCCAGAAAGAGATCCGGATATTAAAGAAGAGCCACATGGTTGCAAATACCAGCAGCAACCCCTGGAACCCATTGGTGATGAGCATATTAAGCCGGTCTTTGAGAATATTGGTTTCATCCTGGGTAATTTTCAATTCCATCTGGGGGTGACGTTGGCGCTCACTTTCCACAAATGATTTTACCTTCTGGGCCACCCGGATGGCATCCTGGGTTTTTGATTTTTCAATCCTCAAAAGAGCGCTTTGCCTGTCATGGGTCATGATTTTATCTTCATCATGTTCAAAAAGATCCTGGATGTCGGCAATGTCTCCCAAACGTATCACCCCACCGCTTTCTGTGGCCAGAATGACCAAGTTTTCAAGGGCCTGGGGGGTGCGGCGCTGGTCCACAAAACGAAGCAGTATATCCTGTTCACGGGTTTCCAGGATACCCAGGGGAATGTCCCTGCTCTGGGCGGCAATACGTCCGGCCACCTGGGCGGCACTGAGGTTCAGGCGACGCAGGGCCCCTTCATCCAGGGATACCCGAAGCTGGTGATCGGAGAATCCTTCTATTTTGACTAGGGAGATACCGGCTTCCTTTAACCGGTCCTTTAAATCTTGGGCATAGGCCTTGAGATCGGTTGTGGCCATGGGGCCTGTGACCAACAATGACAGGACCGGATCGGTCCGGCCCAATTGTGTTATGACGGGATTCTCCACCTGGGCGGGAAAATCATCAATGGCATCAATTCCGGTTTCAATTTCACGTAGAAAGGTCTGAATATACCCGTCTTCGGCCATTTCGACAACAATTGATGCATTCCCTTCCCGGGCATCCAGCCTTATTTCTTCCACAAAACTGATTCCGTCCAGGGCGTCTTCAATTCTTTGGCCGACAACCTCTTCCACCTCCTGGGCCGTGGCCCCGGGATAGAGAATGCGAATCTCAACTTCGCTGGGGGCAAAATCGGGCTGGGTTTCCCTGAGTATATGGGGGATGGACAGGGCGCCTGTAACCAAAAATGCGATCATCAGGAGATTGGCAGCCGTAGGGTGCCGGGCGAAAAAGCGAATCATTGTTCCATCCCCTCTGCCTGACTGCTGGCTCTTAGGCGCTGTTCCAGAGGCTCATCGGTTACCGGTGAGACTTTCATGCCGGTGATGGCCGGGGCCGGATCAGAAACAACAAGACGCTCCCCTTCCAAGAGACCGGACTTGACGATGACAAATTCAGATTGGATAAAATTTACCTGAATCTGTTTTTTCTCAAGCCGATTCTCCGAATCCACAACAAAAACATGAGTGTTGTGGAGTGCAGATCTGGGAATGACCAAGCATCCCCGGCGTACCGGTCCTTTAAGTTCCACCCGGCAGAACATGCCCTGGGTTATGGGGGGACGAATACCGGGCACTGCTCGTTCGTAAGGGCCGTCAATTGCAACCACCACTCTGATTTCCCGGGTTTGATGGTCCAGGGTTTCCCGCCATCTGTCGATCCTTGCATCCCATTGTGCTGACCAGTCACCGCTCTGGAGACTGACCCGGACAGACATATTCTGAAACAGGTTTTTAAATGTGTCCGAATTCACACCCGGCTGTAACAGCTTGTTTTTTTCTTCATCCAGGAGATTTCGAAAGGTATCTATTGGAAACCGGGCTTCAATTTCAGCGACCTGTGTGGAATGGGCCTTGAAAAGTAATTGACCGGAGCGCACAAACTGACCAGAATCCATGTTCACATCACCCAGTCGGCAATCCATGGGCGCTTTAATGGCAGTTTTGTTAAGATCGATCCCGGCCTGTTTGAGATTGGCCTGTTGTACTGCTAAAATCGACTTTAAGGCCTTTCGCTTTGACGGGATCAGGGCCAGGCTGTTTTTCAACAACTGAACCGTCTGCTGTTGTTGAAGCAGGGTTCTTTGCTCCCTGTCCACCATGTCCCGGGAGGCGGCATTTTGTTTTAATAAATGGCGGGTCCGTTCAAAGGATTTTTGGGCCAGGGCCAGGGACGCTTCTTCAATAATGATTAGTTTCTCGGTATTCTCCTTGGTTCCGGCAAGTTCTTGAAGTTTGGCGCGGGTCTCTTCAATACCAGCCTCCAGACGGGCGATTGCCAGTTGGTATTCCCTTGGATCAATCTGAATCAATAGGGTTTCTCGCTGGATCATTTCTCCTGATTTCAGGCGCGGGTGTATGGATAAAACCGTTCCCTGGACCTGGGCAATTGCCTCCCATACCTTTGCCGGTTGGGCAACACCGAATCCAATGGCTCTGGGAACCAGCCCCACTGAAGGAACTTTGATGACCCGAAGGGAAGTGATGGACTCTTTTTCCATATCTTTTGATGGGCCGGGCCGATGTGTCATCAGATACCCCACCGCCAGAACAGCCGCGGCAACGGGCAGGAGGGTCAACATCCCCTTGATCAGTTTGCTTTTCTTCATGGTGATAGATCAATACTCCATATCAAAATGAATTAATGACTGAAATCCCTCTGAGTACAAAACATGATCATTCTCCTTTTTGGTTATAGTGTAATACTCCTCATCCTCGTTCAAAGCTGTTCCGCTTTCAAAAAAAAGATGTTGTTCTCGAGGTGAACATGCCTGTGCAGGTCATCTTCAAACTCTTTGAGTCGTCTATAAAAGATTTACTGCATTTTATGGACGTGTTGCAAAAAGCGGCATGAAATTGAAGTAATTTATAAAAAATTTTATGCAACGTTAGGGTTAACGATATAGTCGGAGAGAAAGGACAAGCTCCAGGCTGCGTAGTCCTGGCTCCGTTCGAGTGGTTCTTTCTTAACCGTCTCTATTTCCCGTTGTACTGATTTAAAATTGAAGTTTTTTGCCTGACAGGCTGTGGTGAGAAGCGTCTGACCACCACAGCAAAAATCTATTCCATATTTTTCGAAAATAGCTGCCGTCCGGTAATCTTGAGCAACTATTTCGCCGATCCTCTTCGAAGAGGGTTTCTTTTTTTCTGATGGTGTAAATTCTGTCATAATAATTCCTTTTGGGCAATTTTAAATTAGGTATACCCTTGTTCTTTATGTTTCTGTGCTATGGCGGCAGCCAAATTATCCAATTGGCTGAACACATCCCGGGTTGGGACACCTTTACAAAGGACGGGATCTATAACCTCTACCTTGAGGTTGGGAATCATTCCCGCAAGGACATCCACGGTCTTGCCACCCCATCCATAAGAGCCGACAACGGACAAAAATTTTGTGTTGGGCCGCAGGGCGTTTGCCAAAAATGCGGCATAGGCTGCATAGGGGTGGGGACCGGCCAGGATGGTGGGGGTTCCCACAACAATGGTGGCGGCATCCACCAGGGCCATGGCCAGTTTGCCGATATCGGTCACGGCCAGGTTAAACTGCTCGACCCGGACACCCTTTTCCACCAGAGCGGCCACAAGATGCTCGACCATGAGTTCTGTGCTTTTGTGCATGGACACATAGGGCAGAACAACGGTGTTTTTGGGGGTTCCTTCCACCCATTTGTTATACGCATCCATAATAAAGGCCGATTCAGGAAATATTTGCCCGTGACCGGGAGCAATCATTTCAATATCAAAGGGGGCAAGCTTTTTCATATTTTTTTTGATGATGCTCCTGAAGGGCATCATGATCTCGGCAAAATAACGTTTGGCAGCCTCATAGACCCGCCCCTTGTCTGTAACGAAAAGGTCGCTTGAGGCAATGTGGGAGCCGAAAAAATCACAACTGAACAAGATTTTGTCTTCTTCAAGATAGGTCACCATGGTTTCCGGCCAGTGAACCCAGGGGGTATATATAAATTTTAAAGTTTTGTCACCAAGGCTTAAGATCTCCCCATCTTCTACGGATATGAAAAAGTCCTCTGGAATGCTCAAATGGTCCATGAGCAGTCCCTTGGCCTTGGGGGTGGATATAAGTTTTGCTTCGGGATATTTTTCGAGAACCTGCATAATGGTTCCGGAATGATCCTGCTCTGCATGGCTGGAAATAATATAATCAATCTTTGGTATCCCCTCAAGCTGAGCCATGAATTCTTTTGCCATTGGCGGATCCACCGTGTCGATCAATGCCGTTTTTTCGCTGCCCTCAATGAGATAGGCATTATAGCTGGTCCCGTCGGGAAGGGGGATAAGGGCGTCAAATAACCGACTGTCCCAGTCCACTGAACCCAACCAGGAAATCTTTTCTTTAATTTTTCGTATTTTCATGATGCCTCCTTGTTTATGGTCATTGCTAAACACATCGTTGGATTAAACTATGCGACATTATATTTACTTTCCTTGATTCAGATCAAGGATTTTTATCTTTATAAAATAATATACTCATTCCAGAATTGGAGATAGCGTTAAGAAATTGTTAGTAACCTAAATAAAAGGGAGGGGTTTATGACATTATTAGACAGGTTTTTAAGCCGCAAGGGGCTCTATGCAGCCTTCTGGTTCATTGGAATCTTTATGGTAGCAATTCTTATTTACTATACTGCCAATCTGGTAAAAGAGGTGCCGCCTATTGCGAAGGCTGTGACTTCGCAAAGTGGCGAGGTGCTCTACACCTACGATGATGTTGTGCAGGGTAAGGGATATTTTCAGCAGTTTGACCTGATGGATTTTGGGACGATGCTGGGCATGGGTGCTTATATGGGGCCTGATTTTTCAACCGAATTTATGCATAAAAGAGCCGAGTTCCTTTATGATTATTTCGGCAAACAAAAATTTGGCAAATCTACCGCTGATCTTTCTAAAACAGAGCTGGCGGTTGTAAAGGCAATGACAATTGCTGATTTTAAGGAAAAGACAGCCTTAAAGGAAGAGGGAACAACTTATACAGATGCTTCAGCCCTGGCTTACAAATCAAATGTTGACTATCTGGTTAATTTTTTAGTCGAGGGTGATGCAGCCCGTGCCTGGCGAGGCGGTGTGATTCGTGAGGATGAGGCCGCTAAAATCGCTGCTTTTGTTGACTGGTCACAGATGGTAGCGTCTTCTTTACGCCCAAATACAGATCGCACCTGGTCAAATAATTGGCCGTCCGAACCCATGATCGATCAAAATGTCAAATGGAATTTCCATATGGTTTCTTTGTGGGAATTTTTACTTCTTTGGGCCGCTACTATTCTGATTGTATTTTTCTTTTATGAGTTTCTTAACAAGCGGGAAGAAAATGATGAATTGGAAGAACAGCTGGTTATTAAAAAATTATTTCCTTCCCAGAAAAAACTTTTAAAATATGTCCCCATAGTGAGCCTGTTTTTTTTAATTCAGGTGTTTATTGGTGGGTATCTGGCACATCTTTATTCAGCTCCGGCAGAAAATTTTATCTTTCCCCAGGAGGTCCTTCCTTTTAATGTGATGAGAGCCCTTCACACGAACCTGGCAATCATCTGGGTCACAATTGGATGGCTGGTTGGGGGGATGCTTATTGCGCCTCTTGTTGCAGATGAGGATTTAAAATTCCCCTGGCTGGTTGACGTTCTCTGGGTGGCCTTGCTGGTTGTTGGCGCAGGTGGACTTATCGGTATTTATGCCGGTGCCCAGGGATGGCTGCGCGAATCATGGTTCTGGCTGGGTAATGAAGGACGAGAGCTTCTTAACCTGGCACGAGTTTGGGATATCGGCCTCGTAGTGGGTTTAGTGCTGTGGTTTGGAATGGTTTTTTCTGTAATCCGTAAAGCCAAAACAAATAACCTGTTTGTCGGAACCATTATATGGTCGGCTTTTGGTATCGCCACTTTGTATATTGCCGGAATGATGCCGGTCCATAAAATCATGCCTAATTTTACCGTTGATGATTATTATCGGTGGTGGGTTGTTCATCTGTGGGTTGAATTGACATTTGAACTTTTCGCTGCAGGTGTTATCGCCTTCTTGACCGTTGCACTGGGGCTTGTGACCCGGAAAACTGCCGAAAAAGTAATGTTGTTTGAACTTTTCTTGATTATGTTAAGCGGTACTTTGGGAGTCGGACATCATTATTGGTGGCAGGGACTTGATGAGTACTGGGTTGCCATCGGCGGAATTTTCTCTGCCCTTGAACCCTTACCCCTGGTTCTGTTAATGATCGAAGCGATTAAAGAAAGAAAACATATCAAAGAAAGAGGAGAAGAATTTTATTTTGCGCTTCCATTCCTATGGGTTGCAGGCTCCGCGATTATGAATTGGTATGGAGCGGGTTTCCTTGGAATGGTTATAAATACCCCAACCATTAACTATTTTACTCACGGAACACAATTAATTATGCCCCATGGACATGCTGCAATGTTTGGCGCTTTTGGGTTTATTGCCATTGCATTTATTTATATGACAGCCCGTGCCAATGCCATGGCAGAAGGTCATGAGTGGAGTAATTCATTGGGCACTGCAGGTTTTTGGCTTTCAACTGTCGGCATTATTGGTTTTGGTATTCCAAAACTGATTCTTGGCTTTGAGCAGGGAAAAATTGCCCATGATATGGGATATTATTTTGCAAGACTGCCGGATGCACTTAACCATATGGATTTTTGGAAACAAATTAACATATTGCCGGACGGCCTGGTTATTTTAGGCGCCGCCATTATTTTTTTAGATCTTGTAACAAAGATTTATTTTCCCAAGAAAATATCGTTGTAAAAAAAGGTTAATACAGTCGCTCAAAATTTATTTGAGCGGCTGTATTTTTTATTTCAAACAAAAAAGTGTTATACTGTTATAAGGGAAAAAGATGGGTCTTGATCTATATCAATGTTTTGCTCAAGCAGATCCGTTAATGTTGGAAATCCCGACATGATATTGAATTAGGAGGATATGAATGCTTCGTATTTTCAGTGACGAATTGATGAACCCTGACAACTTTGTTACCACCCTTGAGCTGGTACCGGGTCGTGAATCTTTTGGCGACAGTACCGACACCTTGATAGGCATCGCAAAAGACGCCTTTGCCGACGGCAGGGTCTCTGCCGTATCTATCACCGACAACCCCGGGGGCAACCCCTCGTTGTCCCCGGATGTGCTGGGATATGAGATTTTCAGGCATGGGCTGGATGTGATTGTCCATTTTACCTGCCGGGACATGAACCGGGTCGGTATGGAAAGCCGTGCCCTTCAGCTGGCACGCATGGGCATGAAAAACATTTTATGCCTGACAGGGGACTACAGTGGTAAAGGCTTTGGCGGAAGGGGTACTCCGGTATTTGACCTGGATTCCGTCCTTTTGACCCGCATGATAAAGGGGCTGAGCGACCGCATGATGACATCGGGTGATCCAGATCCTTTTTTTAGCGGATGCGGTGTTTCCCCGTTTAAAATATTGAAATCAGAAGGCCTGGCACAATATAAAAAACTGGACAGAAAAATTGATGCCGGTGCCTCCTTTGTCATTACCCAGCTCGGCTATGATATCAACAAGTTCAGTGAACTGATCCGATACCATAATGAAAAAAATGCACACATACCGGTGATGGCTTCGGTTTTCCTGCTCAGCCCGAAAGCGGCCCGGGCCATGAACCGGAACAGGGTGCCTGGCGCCTATGTGTCTGATGCCCTTTATGAAAAGGTGACCCAGGAGTGGAAGACCCCAAAAGAAGGCCTCAACGCAGCCATTGAAAGGGCTGCCCGGCTGGGTGCTATCCTCAAGGGGTTCGGGTTCCGGGGGATTCACATCGGCGGCGTACGCCGGAGTTTCAAGACCGTTGCCCGTATCCTGGACCGCATGGAAGAAATTGGAGATGACTGGTCCGCCCATATGAGTGAGTTTTCCGACAAGGAAAAAAGGGCTTATTACTTTTATGATAAGGTCGTTGAAGATGAAAAAATTCCTGCTTCCAAACCCGGCCTGAAGGACAGGGTGCTGAATCACTGGCCCTATGGAACGTTTAGTTTCGCCCATGACATCTTTTTTAACAAAACAGCCGGGCTGGCACCGGTTTATCGAAAAATGGCTGCTTTTCTGGAATCCCATGATAAAGAATGGATATTAAAACGCTGTCTGGAAGACCCTATAAAAATGCCCCTGCTGTCCTGCCAGAGTTGTGGGGACTGCGGTATCCAGCACACCGCCTTTCTTTGCCCTGAATCAGGGTGTCCCAAGCATACGCGCAACGGCCCCTGCGGCGGCAGTCTGGAGGGTGCCTGTGAGGTCTATCCGGATAAAGACTGCATATGGGTCAGGGCATACAAGCGCCTGGATCATGCCGGTAAACTGTCCACCTTTCTGGAAGACAAGGTGCCCCCCAGAAACTGGGAGTTGAACAAGACCTCTTCCTGGATCAATTTTCACCTGAACCGTGACCATCAGAAATAAAGGAAACAGCAACCGTGATGTGACTATTATCTCCGCGATCTTTACAACGCAGTTATCAGATGGCCTGTGAGGTAGGTTGTGATGCTCCCTAGGAATTTTAGATCCAGGTAATTGACAGCATCCTCATGAAATAAAAACACCGCTGTTTGCTCAATCGTTTTGCTTGTGTTCTCTGCAAATCTATAAAACAATGGGCCAGCCTCGGAAAATTCCCTAAAAGTCACCAGCCTGACAGATTTTTTCAAAGATGAATGCGGACAGTTCAGCAGATATTTGCAAAGAACTATTTTTATGGATAATGACAATTCTTGCCCTGAAAGATCAATGAAGTCTTGATAATCAAATAGTATCGGTCGATTGAAAAAATCGAATCTGTAACCTTTTCCGGTTTTCTGCAATCCCAGAAAATCAACGAGGTTGTCATTATTTTGTTCACGAATAAGCGTCAAATATTCGGCATCATTGAGTTTCTGATCCTCATGCATCAAGTCAGCCATTCTTTTTTTTATTTTTTCATGCTCTTCTTGATCCATGAGAGTATTTTCTCTTGGTTTGATTTAGAATTCGGTACGCTTCATCGCTCCCGGCTTAAATTCATTCGTTTCGGTAAGTTTTAATGCTTTCATTGTCTACCTCTATGTTTTAGGGTGATATTATTCACAGTTTATAAATACTTTTTTAAAGATGCTCATTTAAAAATGTTCGTCTGTAGCGGTTACTACTTCTAAATTAATTTATATTTTTCCCGTAAAGATTCTGAAAGTTTTTGTGTCATTTGAAATGCTTTTTCAACTGTCTTGTCGCCATCTTGATTGACCAGGCAGCAAGTGGCGGGAGAGATCAAACCCTGCGCCAGAATTTGATCCATTGGAACCCCTTTCTTATCAAGCGCCTTCCAGATTGTTTCCAGTTTAAAGACCAGCAAATCAATGTTTTCTTTTTCAAATGTTTCGAAACCAGTGGGAACAATACCCCAGACAAGAATCCCCCCCCTATTAAGGAATTTTTTTATTGAGCTTGTTGATAAACCAAAAATTTGTGCATTTGTATGAATATCCAAAGATAGAATATCTGTATCAAGGTTCAATAGAAAATCCCAATCCGGATTCCCGCATAGATGAATACCTTTAGGGCTTTCAATCATTGAGAAAAATTCATCCAGATCCTGTTTTGCTTTCTGGTCGCTGTAACCAGACATCGCAGAGAAAATAAACTGCAAGCCGGGCTCATCAATAAACATGAAGGCGTTGGGGTTT
>Ga0075111_1001074_pt1 | contig 12750 bp, 12 predicted proteins | sample AntAceMetag02UKK_FD_69787 | JGI IMG/M metagenome (GOLD analysis project Ga0075111, IMG submission 69787) | Saline lake microbial communities from Ace Lake, Antarctica - Antarctic Ace Lake Metagenome 02UKK | ecosystem: Environmental > Aquatic > Non-marine Saline and Alkaline > Saline | place... | reverse complement strand
TTCAAGCAGTAAGCCAAACAGAAACACCACAAGCTGCTCTAAGTGATCTTGGAATGGAAAACCTAATAGTGCGACGTGCGCCTGAAGTGACAAATCAATTGGAACAAATTAAATCTATTGTAGAGAGTGTGAATGATCCATTAGTGAAAATAGAAAATCCAGCGCAGGCGTTGAAAACGGTTCTATCAAATTATAAGTCAATATGTGGAATAGATAGATCAAATACGGGAGAATTATCCATACTTATTCAGACTTTAGAAAAGAAAGATAAATTAGAGCTTTCTGATATTAAACAACTAAATGAACTAGTTCAAAAATTTGCAGAGACAGTGATGGGAACAGATCATGCTAAACCGATTATTCAATCAATAAATTCTTTAAATTTGAGTATAGCTAGTATTCAATTAACAAAGAAAACAAATAATAAGGTAGCCGATATATTAAGCGGTACATTCACTTCAACGGATAAAGCGAAAGAACTGTTAAAGCTGAATCAACTTGATGTATTGAAATATCTTCAGAATCCTGACAATGCTAAACTGGTAGAAGCAAATAAAAAAGTTATACAATCCTTTATTCAGAATATGGATCTAAGCGATTCCGTACTGGAGAGTATTCCTGTATTAATGGATGCAATTGCTAACCTTAAGATGAGGCCGGAACAGAGATCAGCTCTTGTTTCTCAATTGCTTGGGAAAGAATCCCCAGAAGAAAGTGCCCAGAATAAGTTATTAAGTGATACCGTAATTCTTGTAGAGAGTGTTGCCAGAAATTGGTTACCTAAAGACGATAAAAAAATTAAAGAAAAAATGGATGAAAATATTCAAAAAATAGTATCCCTTGATGAATCGGATCGAAACGAGAGGATTAAAAGCATAATGATATTGAGGGATGAGAGCCGTGGACCGATTAGGAATGGATATCAGGACATATTAAACCAAGTTGAAGACGGAATAAGCCGTAGTAAAAGAGGTGGACATATCACAGTGCAAGGTACATTAGGTCAAATACAAATTGAAAATAAACACGAGCTCATACCTATTGGGGTTACATTAAAATCAACAGACATTGAGGATTTTAAAGAGATATTACAGTTCTATGCTAGAGAACCAAATTTAATAAGAGGAAATGAATCTGTCCTTCTAAAATATTTTGTTAATTTATTCCAATATAGACCCTATACAGATTTTATATCCCCAACAGTTAATTTTTTAAACAAGAAGGTAATACCTTCAGAGTTTTCAGCCACCGTTTTTCAAGAATTTCTGAAAGAAGTGCCAAAACAAATTACATGCCAGAAAGAGTTAGATTTGTCTCTTAAACAATATACTCTCTTGAGTGAGTTAAATGAGGGGAAACTTTTTAATGAAGATAATAATATTGATGCCGATAATAGTATTTTGAGCAAACTAAACTCTCAATTGATTCAATTTTTACTATCATACGATAAAGAACACTCGGCTCAAATATTTGAGCATTTATCTGATAAAGCGAAACGAGTTATGATTCAAAAATTGTATCAGGAAGATTTAAAGATTATGCCTTCGGCCAATCAGAAGACTAAAGAAAGACAAGTATTAGAGATACTTAAAAACTATGGTTCGGAAATAGCGAAAAATCTGGTTGCTACATTGGATTTAGGGAACAACATGATGCCAGATGTCGATGCCCGTGCAAGTTTAAGTAAAATGTTGAATTTGTGTGTATCCTTAGAGTCATGTATCAAAGAAAACTCAGATCAGTCTGCTACACGTGAATCTATAGTGTCGATCTTGGGTGAATTGAAGGCTGATTTTGCTTTTGAAAATGGAGATGATATCCCAAAGAGTTTTCTCAAAGTGCTTCATATGGTTAGTGAGACTGTTAAAATGATTCAGAAGCAAAAATCGAATAAGCTACAAAGTGCACAAACAAAAATATTATTAGATCAAATAGATCGTTTAACAACCTACTATCGAGCATTGCCAGAGGCAGAACACTATGTTGATCGAATAGTATCTGCAGTTAATACAAATGCAGAAGCAAGTTCAACTCAGAAGGGTGGAGACTCTAATACTCAAATCCCAGAGCAACTCAATGATTTTTTGATATTATATAAAGCATATAGCGAAATTGGTATTGGCTATATTGATCGCATGCTCGATTTTCAAGAAAAAGTATTACAGCCACAATTGCTTAGTAATATTCGAGAACAATTGCAACAGATTGAAGCGGAACAGTATAATGTTAATATGCTGCCAATGTTGAGTAGCGTTATGGGCCGAGCTGTAGAAGAAATTAAACATAATATGCTTAAACGCCTTTGGACCAATAGAAAAGATAAGAAGGATGGATTAGCCATGAAACGACCAAGAAGGGTGATTGGATAAATGAAAGACAAGCTAGATAGATTACAAGTAATATCAAAAGAACTAGAAGAGATAATTAAATATTCGATGAAAATCCAGCAGGAGGATATCCCCAGTTCTTTTAAATCGAAAGACGGTACGCTAATCCCATTACTTGAAGAGGAAAAAAATGCATATGCATTATTTCAGGATGTAATGGATATTTTATCTGATAGAGAAAATGTCGAATTAACTGAAGAAAAAATTGCTACTTTTTCAGAAAAGCTTGCGGCTATGTCATTTAAACCTGAAATAAAAAAAGGATCATTTACGTTCCATATGGATGATATTGCCTATGAAATTCTCGTTGAACGGCGGTATTTAATCTATTTTTATATTCATTATCCAGATTATTCTGTCCCTTATTTTATGGGAACAGCATTTCACTTTTCGATGATTATCAGGCTTCTTGATTTTTTTGAGGATCGACTTCGAACGACCGATCAATTGACGAAACCGTTTAAAAAACTAAAAGAAAAGGTTATCGATGCGGCAAATACATTCCGACCAGAATGGAAGGACCTGCATAAAAAAGAACTAGTAAAGTCTAAAACAATGGATGATACATATTTTACTCATCGAGATGCTGATAAACTTAAAGAAGAATTTCGCGTCATGTCTGCTGGTACCAATTTCGAATCTTTAAAGGATAAATCCGATTTAGATGATTTTTTTGCCAAGCTTATTATGAACATTAAATCTCAAGACTTAAATGGTCTAGATTTAGATGATATCCTTTCATCAGATCAAGAGGAAGCGAATCTTTCGATAGTAGTAGAAAAAATTTCTGCAAATAATCATGGAATTAAAGATCTACTTTTGAACAATCCTTATTTCGCAGAGTTTTCTGAGAATGTTTTAAAAAAGTATACAGTACGAAATAAACTGAATCAATTAAAAGCTGAAATAAATTCGATAAAGGATGAGATTGAGGGTGCTGCTCCAGTTGCCCAAAAACAAGTAAATAAATTCCCCTTAATAAAAGATAGTTTGATTTCTGAAAATCAGGATGCTTTTCTTAGTCTTCTAAAAGATATGACAACAGACGACAAAATTCGTTTGATTGATTTCTTTAAGGACCAGGAGGATGCATTCTTTAAAAAAAGAAATGAAATGTTATTTAATGCTATTTTGAATGGTGATTTATTATTAGATGATGAATTAATATACCGAATTTTACCTATCGCGTTTTCGGATCCGAGTTTTTTATTCGATGGTATAACAGAACTTGGAGTATCAAAAGAAAAAATTGAAGAAGAAGTTAAAAAACAAGCGCCGGGTTTATTTGAGAAACTAAATAATGAAAGTGTAAGCCCTGAAATAAAAGATAAAGCTGCTCTTATTGGAGAGGAAATAGCGGGTCGTTTGTATGATAAAACAAAAGACCAGTTAGCTGTTTTATTTGACCAGTACACAGATGAAGAATTACCAGAGCAGATAGCCCAATTAGTAAACCCTTTTTTTATTGATGAATTAGCAAAATTGGATAAATATAATGACTAGATTTTTAACAGGGTTACACCGTGTAAAAAATAAGCGAGATCTTGATATTTCAGCTGAATTATTTGTTAAGCAGCTATCAAGTATCGGAATAAAGGGAATAGCCCCAACGGAAGTTCAGCAATTGGGCCAGATTACTGAAATCTTTTTTCGTTATTATCAGAATATATTTCCAGATGAGCTAAAAATTAATCAAATTAAAAAGAAATTAATTAAATTATTTAAGGAGTTAATTCTAGCTGAAGATTTGAGCCTTGAGATTTATAAGGCGCTACATTTTTATCCATTAGAAATTATTGAGGATTTAAAGCATTACAGAGAAACCGATAGGTTAAATGCACTTATTGATATAAAAAGAATGGAACAAACAGCGGAAGAATTTGCTGCTAAGGCAAAACCGATTATATATAATTCTATTTTTACGGATCAGAGAAAACAAACAGAAGATGATGAAACAGCGCAAATTATTCGGGATTTAGTTTCTAATGAAAATCTTGATGTAATTAATAACCGTCTTCGGGATTTTATGAAACAATTTTCAGCGGGTGCCTACAAAAAAACGAAGGAATCCATAAAACGAATGAAGAAAGAACTTGAGGCGATAGAAGGCGAAGTCCAACGTGTTATTCGTGAGGGTGGCCCAGAGTTGAGATCCAAACAATTTTCTGATATGACAATAGCACAATGGATAAAGGTTTTGGATGATGAGGATTTGTTCGATTATACTTCGGATCTTAAGTATGAGAAGAAAATTCAGAAACCAGTGGAAAAGAAGAAGCCAGTTCCTCCGTATGAATACAAGCAGAAGGCTATTGATAAAGAAAAGACTGAGGGTTTAAAAGAAAAGTTAAGGCCTGTTGTTACGACTACAGTTGTAAACCATGATATTCCGAAAGAAGCAGAACCTGTGATCGCAGATAATATAGTAATACCGTATGAATATGAGACAGTCGAGCTTACCGGTCCACGGGAAGGTCCTGATGATAAAAATGAGAAAAAGAAGACAACGGTGTCTGTAGATAAACCAGAATTTGAAATACAAAACAGAAACCATTATGACGAGCGAGATATCGCAGAGGAATTAAAAAAGAAGCATAAAGATACTTTGTCTATTTAGTAATTTCTTTCGATCTAATTCTTTGTAATCGGGTTCTTTCAGCTTTAAGTTCTTTTTGTTTCCGAATGATAAATTTAAAAAATGGAATTTGTACCCCAACTGAAACTATCCCTAATATAATAACAAAGATGATGAGGTTCATTCTATTTATGTTGCTTCTTTTTTGCGTTTTTTTTATCTGTTTTTTTGCTTTCTTCTGATTGAACCTCTGATTCTAATTCTTCGGGGTTTTTTAGTTTAGTAACATCAATTATTAATGAACGTTTATTATGAATATCTTGCCGAATTATGGTGATAAGTAATATTACTAGCATAAGTAAAATTATAATTAGCGGTATTCGAATGATCGTTTGATTTAGCATGTTTAATATTATAACATAGTCAGCGACTTACAATAAGTTCTTAGGAATTGAAAATGTGATTGCAAAACCTTTGCTCGAATCAATCCACAGTTTTCCGCCATGTTGTTCAACAATATTTTTTGCTTTATCAGCACTTTTTGAGAATGAATTGACTAGAGTTTCATATTCCTTTTTTTTGATTTTTTCATCTATATTTATAATTTGAATGATATTTGAGTTCCCGGTTTCTCTTTCTTTAATATTGAGAGTAATAGATCCTTTATCGGAGAAATTAATTGCTTTACTCAGTAAATTCATAATGGCAAATTCCATTTTATCTCGACTAATATATAAATTTTTTACAAGGGGCCCAATTAATAGGTTTACTGGAATATTTTTTGCTTCTGCCAGGTCTTCAATGTTTTTAACAATCTTTTCTCCCAATTCTCTAGCTGATACATTTTCCTTTATCAGTTTACTTGTTTCCGCTGGCATTGTTGCTTGTTGATTATTGCTGCCCAATGAGGAAGGCGATTTAATGAGTAAAATACGATTGGATTCTTCATTATTTAAGCCACGAAATGCAAAAGCTGTGCAGGAATAGTTGTTCCCATTAATTTTTATGGTGCTATCCACAACTTTATTAGTTTTGATTGCTAATTGTATTATTCCGTTTTCTTTATAGAAGATTCCCTTTAGCAATTCATTACAATTTTTTGCAATAAGTTCATGATGTGATAATCCTAAATACTCCTCTGCATTTTTATTCGCATAGATCGTGTCGAGGGTTTCATTGAAAATAACAATTCCTTCTAAGATATTATCTATTAGAAAGAATGCAAGTTCTGTGGCATTAAACATTTAGTCCTCCTTATTCCTCTAAAATTTTTATTTCTACTCTTCTATTTTTTGCTCGATTTATAGCTGAACTATTCTCAGTTAGGGGTCTAAACTCAGCATAACCAGTTGCGACTAATCGATTTGGATTTATGTTGCCATAGTCAATGAAAAACCTTACAACGCTGCTGGCTCGGCCTGTTGCTAGTTCCCAGTTTGAGGCATAGTGTTCAGTTGAAATCGGCAGATTATCTGTATGTCCTTCAACTATTATTGGATACGTATATTCAGATAATGCTGTTGAAATTGTATTCATTATAGGCACTGCGGTAGGTAGTAAGGTGCTGTCGCCACTTTCAAAAAATACAGAGTCCTTAATGATTATTCGAATTCCTTTTTTATCAAAACCGGTTTTTATGAAGCTTCGCATTTCTGAGTTTTGAAAATCTTTATCTAGTTGTTCTTTGATTTCAATCAATTTTTCTATATCAGTTTTTTCTAAACTGGATAATTGTTTCTTGCTCAGGAGTGCTTTCTGCATAGATTGAACGGATTTCTGATATTTTACTTTGCTGGTTGTGGACATGGAGAAGAGCAGTACAAAAAAGATCAGGACAACCGACATTAGGTCTCCATACAAAATGGTCCACTTTGGGGCTCCTTTTTCTGGAAGCTCTACAGATAGCGGCGTTTTTTTTATTCGCTTTTTTGCTGTTTCTGAATCTTGTGTCGTATATGGGGCAGGTGTGTTCGCTTCAGCCATAAGACTACTTTATTTGTACTTTTATTCGTTGATTAGCGGCTAGATATGAATTTAGTTTACTTTCAATAATACGTGCATTCATATTTTGTCTAAGTGCTAATATACCTTCTTTGATTACGGTCATTAGTGTGAGCTCTTCAAACATTCGCGCTTTTAATTTTTCAGATATTGGAAGAAAAACGAGATTAGCTAAGATCGCACCATAAAAAGTAGTAACCAACGCAACGGCCATAGATGGACCAATTTTTGATGGTTCTGATAATTTAGACAGCATTTGGACTAATCCAATAATTGTTCCAATGAGTCCAAAGGATGGTGCGAAATTTCCCATTGCAATAAATATTTGTTGCCCGGCAGTATGACGAATCTTTAGGGCTTCTATTTCAGCAGACATCATTTCGTCGATTAGCTCTAAGTCTAAACCGTCTACAACCATCGAAATTCCTCTCCTTAGGAATCCGTCACCAATTTTGTCCTCTTCTTTTTCGAGACCTAGATTACCACCTTGTTTAGATTTGTAGGATAGGATGACAATCGCTTGTATGATTTCTTCCAGGGAGCGGATACGTTTGCTGAATATTTTTAGAAAAACTTTAAAAACTTTAATGACTTGATGGGGCGGAAAACTAATGAATGTCGCGGCTATGGTGCCGCCGAATGTAATCATAATAGCGTCGATTTGTATGAATACCCCAAACCCACCTCCACGAAAGATTGCAAAGAATAATAAAAAGAAACCGGATAAAATGCCAATGACTGTAAAAAAATCACGAGAGTATTTTTTGTTTGCGTAACCTGTCTCAGCCATTATATTTTATATCCCCCATCTTGCATTTAGCTCATCCAATAAACTATCTACAGAATGTTAAGCAAAAGCTACCAACCCCAAGTGATAGTGTGTTTTAGTAACTTATTGGTTTTTCTAATACGGTCAGATAACACATTTGCTATATTCCGATAAATAATCATGCCTAAGTGGTTGTTTTTAGATATTAAATCTAGAAATTGTGTTTTAGGAATGCATAAAAGTTCTGTTTCTGATGTCGCTTCAATCGTTGCGGATCGCTTAATATCAGAGATTAATGAGAGTTCACCAAAAATTTGGCCACGTGTCATGACATTTATATTGGCATTATCCTCATTATTTGTTTCGATTTTGGCAACGACAGATCCTTTTGTAATAATATAAAGATCTTTATTTACTTCATCGCCTTCTTGAACAATAATGTCATCTTCATTAAATGTTTGAGCTTGAATGATCTCAGAAATTTGATCAATATCAGAAGCGGTTAATCCTTGAAAGAATTCTAGCTGTGTTAGCTCTGCGTTTATCATCATTAATAATTACATCAAATTAAGAATTTAATGTCAATTATATTAGTTTTTTTAATCGAATTAATTAAACAATATTTATTGATAATATCCGGCATAAAAGGAGGGAACTCTTATTTTATCATTCCTGCTTTTTTAGCATATTCAAAAATATTTCCTGCTTCTATAATTTTAGCAATGTTACCTAGTGAATTCAATTTATAGATCTTATTATTTGTAACATTCTTAATTTCAGATTTTTTTATATCTATTTCAGCTTCATCACCAGTTTTGAACATCGTTGTCAGGCTTTCTTGTGATTCAAAAGGAACAAAAAATCCCCCATCTATCGAATTTCTATAAAATATCCTAGCATAAAAGGGCGCAACCACAGCTTTTACTCCCGCTTTTGCTAATGCATAAGGGGCATGTTCTCTACTAGAACCACATCCAAAATTTTTGCCACCTACCACTATCTGATACTCCGATTTAAATCCTTCTTTAACAAAAGGAATATTACCCTCTGGTAAGCCACTTTGTTCTATTGGTACCCCACTAAAAGCATATTTGCCGTAGTTCTTACTTTCCTCTTCATCATCTAATTTATAAACCAAATAGTTTGCAGGAATTACTTGGTCTGTATCTATATTTTCTCCTAAAACAAATACTTTCCCTCTAATAATATTTTCCATAATTGACTCCTACTTAATGTATTTTTTTGGATCAGTAATTTTACCTGTTATGGCAGAAATAGCAGCAACGTAAGGAGATGCTAAATAAACCGAAGATTCTTTAGATCCCATTCTAGCAGGGAAATTTCTATTTGTTGTTGAAATAACCCTTTCTGACCCTTTTGTTCTTCCAAAAGTATCTTCAGGTCCGCCTAGACAAGCAGCACATGAAGCTGGTCCAATGCTGCATCCAGCATCTTCAAATATACTTCTTAAAGATTTCCCATGAATTTTCACCGAATCTAGCTGATTATCTACTTCTACGGTTGACGGTACAATGAATGTTTCTACTACAACTTTTTTGCCCTCTAAAATTGTTGCACTAGCAATAAAATCTGTAATTTTACCTCCGGTACAAGAGCCTATATAGGATCTATCTATTTTCTGCTCCTCTAAATCTTTAGCAAATGCCATATTATCCGGACTATGAGGTTTAGCTACTACTGATTCCATTTCAGATGCATTATATCTATAAACCGCAGAATATTCTGCATCTTCATCACTGAATAAGCAAGATATATCAATATCTTTACCTGTTTTTTCCTTAACAAAATCAATAGTTTTATTATCTGGCGCGATAATGCCAGATTTTCCACCTGCTTCAATTGCCATATTACATATCGTCATTCTTTCTTCCATACTAAGTGCTTCAATGGCAGAACCGGCGAATTCCATTGCTTTGTAAGTAGCCCCATCAACACCTATATCACCGATAATTCGTAGTATTACATCTTTGGCCATAATATGTTTAGGAAATTCTCCTTCAAAAACAAATTTAATTGTTTCTGGAACCTTTACCCATAACTTACCAGTTCCCATAATAAATGCGGCATCTGTATTACCAATACCCGTAGAAAACATTCCAAATGCACCTGAAGTGCAAGTATGAGAGTCAGTGCCAAATAGTACTTCTCCCGGAATGTTATGTCCTTTTTGAGCAAGCGTTACGTGGCATACACCGCTATACGATGGCGAAAAAGCATCGTAAAAGTATCTAATACTTTGTTCTTTTGCAAATTCTCTAAGAATATCTAAATTTCTAGCAGCATGTTTATCCTTTGTAAATATGTAGTGATCGGGAATTATTATAATTGATTCATTATCCCAAACTTTAGCATCTGAACCAAACTCCCGTTTAAATACACCTATAGTCCCAGGACCACATACATCGTGTGTCATTAATTTATCTACCGAAATCCATATGTTTTCTTTTGCTTTAACTACACTTTTATCTGAGTGCTTTGCAAGTATTTTTTCTGTAATTGTCATTCCCATATTTTTCACCTCAATATTTTTTCTGCTAATTTAATTGCGTCGATTTCCAACGATTCGGAGTAACATTATAAATAAATTAATGAAATCCAAGTATAAAGTAAGTGCACCTAATATAGCATATTTGTGATAGGTGTCCTCATCTCCAGTTATCTGATGGAGCATTTTTTTTATTTTTTGAGTATCATAGGCTGTTAGCCCTATGAATACGATAACTCCTACATACGAGATAATCCAATAGATCATCTCACTTCTCATAAAAATGTTAATAAGAGAAGCAATGATAATACCAACCAATCCAACGAACATTAGTTTTCCTAATTCCGTTAAATCTGATTTTGTTGTATATCCGTAAATACTCATAAATGTAAACGTAAGGGCTGTAATCATAAATGTCTGAACAATAGATGCCCCAGTGTAAATTAGAAATATGCCAGACAAAGTAACTCCGTTGAGTATGGAATATCCTATAAATGATATTTTCGCAGCGGAAAGAGACATCTTTGAAATATTCCGACTTAAATAAAAAACGAGAGCCAATTCGGCAATAAATAGACCAATAAGTATCATGGAATTCCCATACAATATGCGTAATAAATTTGGTGAAGATATGACATAAAGAGACGCAAATCCTGTTATGAAAAGGGCAAATGCCATCCATCCATAAACTTTATTAAAAAAAGACCGTTCTTTTGATATTTCCTGTGTTAATGATTGTTCTTGCATGGTAGCCTCCTTATTAATTGAAAATTATCCAATTTGTAAGCTGTAATTATAGCAGAAATCAGGAGAAATTAAATAGACCCCCTAAATCCCCCTAAAGTGGGACTGCCAACGATTAGGCATGTTTGATTTTCTCCCATCTCCTTTAGGAGAGGGGTTGGGGGTGAGGTCCGATGGATGGCTCATAGTGAGCGGGTAAATTATTTTTTTAGCAAGTAACTTACTCTGGCTTTACTACTGTAAATGTCAGTCCAGTGGGACATCATTTTCCCATCTTGAGTAATCAAGTCTTCTATTTGTTTGTTTTTATTTACAATGTATTTGTCCCAGCTGATTTTTATTGCTTTCAAATGGTTACTTTTAAAATATATTTCTAACAGCGGTATTGTCGGATAGGAAACAAGACTTAGTATTTTATTATTTGTCTCAAATTGGAACGGTAATTTATACATTTTTTTATTTTCTTTAGTTAACTTGAAAAATAGCATTGGTAATTCAAAGCTTTCTTTTTTTGTTTTTTTTCGAATACTGATGGCATCTTTACCCCATAGCAAACAATTGTACGCTGTAAATGTATCAATGATTGCGGCTTCTTTGCAGACTCTGCTAATTTGTTGTATTAAGTATGCAGGATTGGGTATGAAGTATAGAAGCCCTAAACACAGAACCGTATCGAAACTATTATCTGGGAGCGATTCTATATAGCTTATGGCATCAGTGCAATTAAAGTTAAATTTATCTGAATTAATGCTGTGTTCTTTGAAAAATTGATTGGCTTGTTCGATTAAATTCGGGTCACTATCAACTCCTTCAATATATGCGGCTCCAAGCTTCATCGCAATATAGGCAAAGGTTCCATAATGACACCCAAGGTCTAGAATTCGTTTGTTTTTGATATGTTTCGTATTTTTCCCAAGAAGTATGTGTGTGCGAATATTTGTTGTTTCATAGTTGTAAGGGACTGCCCATCTGTTTTTACGTGGATCGTTTACAAGAAAGGGTGATTGTTCATCGATATATATTTTATTTAACATTGCTTGTTTTTTCTTTACGTAAAACATATGTTATCGCAATATTTGAACTATAAAGGTCTGTCCAATGAGAAGCCTGTTTGCTTTTAAGTGATATCAACTCCTGCCAATTTGTTATTGGATTATCAGAGTGTTTTCTCCAATCAATTTTATCAAATTTAAATCCTGTACTTTGAAATGCAAGCTCAAATAAAGTTTCGCTGGAGTATGAAACTATCTGATTGTTTTCTTCAATGTAGTTGGTGATAGGCAGACTAAATGTTTCTTTTTTAATTTTTTCTAAAGTAGGTATCGATTTTTTTCCTAGCAAGAGGGTGTAGTTTGCCGTTAAACTGTCAATTATAGCTACTTCTTTTGTTTTTTTATGAAGTTCATAAATAAACTGATAATGATCTTGATAATAGGCGGCTGAATGTAGGCAGATAATAGTGTCGTATTCATTGTCCTTAATTAGTTTCAAATAGTTCTGGGGAGATGTCTCCTCAAATGCATATTTGTTAGGATTGAGATTTAAACTCTGGAAATTGTTTTTGGCTGTTTCTACATATCCATTGTTTAGAAATAAGCCTTTAACAAAGTTAGCTCCTAATTTGAGGCAGAAATATGGGAATATTCCATTATGACATCCAATAATAAGCACTTTTTTTTTTGCAATAAAGGTTTCGTTTTTTTCTAGCATCAGATGTGCACGGATATTTAAGGACTCTGCATCATTTGGGATCGGCCATGAATTTATT
>Ga0075111_1001065_pt1 | contig 12778 bp, 12 predicted proteins | sample AntAceMetag02UKK_FD_69787 | JGI IMG/M metagenome (GOLD analysis project Ga0075111, IMG submission 69787) | Saline lake microbial communities from Ace Lake, Antarctica - Antarctic Ace Lake Metagenome 02UKK | ecosystem: Environmental > Aquatic > Non-marine Saline and Alkaline > Saline | place... | reverse complement strand
CCTTGAGAGAATCGTATCGCTCCAGCCAGACCTTGTCATAGGCACCGCGGATGGAAACAGAAAGGAAACGGTTGACCGGCTTGATAGAGCCGGGCTGCCCGTTTATGTTGTAAATCCCGGAAGTTTCCCCGAGATCCTCGAAATGATACTGGATATAGGCGAGATTACCGGAAAGCGAAACGAGGCCACGCGGCTGGTTGATAATCTTCGTCGGAGAATTGATCATGTTGCTTTACTGACGAGGAATTCCCCCAAACCCACTGTCTTTTTTCAGGTGGGCGCGGACGCCATTATAACCGCCGGCAAAGATACATTTATCGACAGACTGATAAAATCGGCGGGAGGGAAAAATATCGCCGGGGATTCGACATTACGATATCCACGTTTCGGTATTGAGAAAATAATCCTGATGAATCCGGATATTATAATCGTAGCATCAGCAAAGAGCGGGGCTTCGGCCTCTATCGAAAAGACATGGGGGAAATGGAAGGATATTACCGCAGTAAAAAAGGGGGGTATCCATGTAATAAACCCCGACCTGGTCAGCCGTCCAGCCCCTCGTATCGTGGACGGACTTGAGACACTGGCAGGGATCATACATCCTGAGATTGTATGGTAATCTGCCAATTATCGGTCATAATTCTGCAATCAAGGTAATATTACCATCGCTCTCAGGGCTTTTCATGCAGCGACTTGTCAATAAGATTGACGGTCATGTACCCCCCCCCTTTTTTTTAATCTTCTTTCCCTCAATATGAATGTCAGGGCACTGCTTCCCGATGAAGACATTATGATAAAGGATCACATGAAGCGGAAGGTAATCCAGCCGATTCCGCAACTAACAAGCGGGGAATTTCTAGGTTTTAGAAGATTATTAGAAATTCTGGAACCTGTTTTCCATCAATTCTGTCAGGCCTTTTGTATCCATCCTGTCGATCAGACTTTTTAACTCGGACAGGTCTTTTATGTAAAGATCGAGGATTTTATGGATGTGCGGATTAAAGACTATTATTTCCGCATACAATCCTGGATTGCCGGCAAATATTTTTTGGATGATACTGGTTTTTGTATCAAAAATGGGTGTGGAAAATTTTTTCAATTCAGAAAGTTTCCTTCCTGTATCCCCAAGAATCAGACCCATTGTAATGGTATTCAAATGTGTCAGGCCCTGAACAATGGCCATTGCTTCATCGTGTTTTTCCGGTGTTGTTTCGATAATATGGGCACCCCTTCTTTTGAGAATTTCCGCTAACCAGGGAAGCCATTTTTTTGTCCTGACGGGACAAACGGCCACATTTTTTCCCGACATGAAGCGGATATTGGGCCCGAAAAGGGGGTGAAGACCGATAACCTCTGATATGGAAGATTTCAGCATGGCCGTGACAGGTTCTGTTTTCAGGGACGCAAGATCCATAAAGAGGGACTCTTTTTTCATTCTGGGTCCCAGTTGTTTAATAACTTGAACAGTGGCGCTGATCGGCACGCTGACGATGACAACCGGGCATTTTTCGGCCATTTCATCCATGTCCATGCCGGTTTTTCTTCCCGATACGTGAACAGTATATCCCTCTTTTTTGAAGAAATCGGCAAACCACCTGCCGATTCCGCCGGTGCCTCCAATAATTCCTATTTGAATATTTTTCATTTTGCCCTCTGTCTTAACAGGTGATCCGCCAGGACTATGGTGACCATGGCCTCGCAGACGGGGATGATGCGGGGTATGACGCATACATCGTGTCTTCCTTTGATCGATATAGTGGCCGGTCTTCCGTGAATATCAATGGTCTGCTGCTCTTTTTCAATGGATGAGATGGGCTTGCAGGCCACCCTGATAACAATTTCATCACCGTTTGTGATTCCGGCGAGGATTCCTCCGGCGTTGTTTGTCTCAAATCCTTCAGGTGTTATGGGGTCATTGCAAACTGATCCGGACATTTTTGCCGCCTCAAAGCCGGCGCCGATTTCCACACCCTTCACTGTTCCTATGCTCATGAGAGCTTTGGCCAGATCGGCATCGATCTTGTCAAATACGGGTTCTCCCAGACCCGGGGGGCATCTCCTGATTAAAATCTCCACAATCCCACCGAGAGAATCGCCCGTTTTCCTTGCCTCCTCTAATCTGTCCGCAATTTTATGGGCTGCTTCCATGTCGGGGCACAGGATACTGTTCCGATCGATGTCGGCAAGTGTGGTCTGTTCTACGGCAATGCCGCCTAACTCCCTGGTGTAAGCGATGATCTCCATTCCTTCACGGGCGATTACCTTTTTTGCTATGGCTCCCGCGGCTACGCGTGCTACCGTTTCCCGGCCGGAGGCTCTGCCTCCGCCACGGTAATCCCGGATTCCGTATTTTTTATAATATGTAATGTCTCCGTGACCCGGTCTGAAGATGTTCTTGACCTGGTCATAATCGGCGCTTTTAGTATCCCTGTTCCTAATCGTCAGGGAAATCGGTGTACCCGTTGTTTTTCCTTCAAACGTGCCGGATAGAATTTCTACTTGATCTTCTTCTTTTCTTGGTGAACTTGACGCATCGAATCCCGGCCTTCTCCTGTTCAGTTCTTCCTGTATATCCGGTTCATTGAGCGGAATATTAGGGGGACAGCCGTCAACTACCACGCCGATGGCTTTTCCGTGTGATTCTCCCCACGTGGTTACCGTGAAAAGTGTTCCTGTTGTATTTCCTGACATTTTTACTCCTTGTTGTGTTGGATTTCGCTTTGCTCAACCCAACCTACTTCCGGTCTGTTCAGGGTGGCATGGACAAATTTACTTGTCCATGCAATCTGTCGGGTTAAGATGTTTCAAAAAAGTGAGTATGTCATCAACTATACCTTCAATTCTTTTTCCCGAAGTATCAACGGTAAAGTTGGCCAGTTCCCGGTACGTGGGCTCCCTTTTTTTAAGAATCATGGTGGTCTCCCTATAAAAATCATCGCTGGAAAGGGAAGGGCGCTGACTTCGGCTTTTTTCATCGGAGATCATTCTTCTTATGATTGTCGCTGCGTCGGCGGTAAGCCAGACAAAAAGGCCGTTTCTTTTCAGAGTTTCTCTGTTTTCCTGATTTTCAAATGCTCCCCCTCCTGTAGCAATGATACTTTTCTTCATCGATGAGAGTCCTCTGATCGCTTCTTTTTCTTTCCTACGAAACAAATCCCAGCCGCCTTCTTCTACAATTTTGTTGATTGGCATACCCGCCTGCTCAACGATCAGATCATCTGTGTCAAAAAAGGGCAGACCAAGCCTTTCGGAAAGTTTTTCCCCGATAGATGTTTTCCCCGTGCAGCGGTATCCGATTAAAATAATATTCTTCATTTGTATAGCTGATCCAGAACATTCCAGAATTCCGGGAAGGATTTATTGACACATTTTTGATTTTTGATTTTTATTCCTTCTGTTACAAGCCCCGCCATTGCGAAGCTCATTGCTATACGATGATCGTCGTATGTCTCTATTTCGGCGCCATGGGGCGTTCCTCCGGTGATAACGAGACCATTTTTCAGTTCCTTTGCATCGATACCTGTCCGGTTCAGTTCATTTACAAGGGCTTCTATCCGATTGCTTTCCTTTAATCGCAGGTGGAAAATATTGTCAATTACTGTTTGCCCGGCTCTGAAGGCCGACAGAACGGCAAGAGTCGGGACCATGTCCGGCATGTCTGACATATCAAACCGGTAATCTCCCCCATTTAACTTTTTGCCAGTAACTTCTACCCAATCAGTTCCCCTTACTACATGACAACCCAGTTTTCCCACGATTTCCAGAAATCCGATGTCTCCCTGTAGGGTATTTGGATTTACATTCAGAACCCTAACCCTTCCTTCACAGAGAGCCGCAGCCAGGAAAAAGTAGGAGGCGCTTGATACATCGCTTTCAATCAGATATTTCTTTCCTGTGTATTTTTGATGAGCTTTAACGGTGTATTTATTTTTTCCACTCTTTGTTACTTCCACGCCGAAATGATTCATGACCCCCTCAGTCATATCGATGTAGGGCATGGAAGACGTCGTACCCCTGAGTTCTATTTCCACATCCCTTCCCGCATAGGAAGCGGTGATGAGAATGGAAGATATATACTGGCTGCTTTCGGTATTGGTGAAAGTTACCTTTCCACCCGTAATACCTGTACCCTGGACCATGACCGGTGGATAGCCGCTTTTATCCATGCCCTGGCAGTCAACCCCCAGGATGTTCAGTGCATCGAGAAGAGGTTTAATCGGTCTTTCTCTGAGACGGTCGCTTCCATCCAGTGTAAATTTGCCTGTGCCGAGAGAGACAACCGTAGTCAGAAATCTCAGGGCAGTGCCGTTATTCCCCAGGTAGAGTTTCTTCCCGGGATTTTTTATATTTCCATCGGTCCCGGTTACAATGATGTACTTATGGGCAACCCGGATGTCGGCGCCGAGGGATCGGAGGGCACCCATCAGATATTTTGTATCTTCCGAGATCAGGGAATTGCGCAAAAAGGACCTTCCTTCGGCAAGAGATGCAATTATTAAGGCCCTCTGTGTATAGCTCTTCGAGCCGGGTATGCTCACGGTTGCATCCAGATTTGTTATCCGTTTAACTTGTCTCATTTTTCAGTTTTTCCAGTACAGTTTTTTTCATAAAATCTATGGGGGGCTGCAGTCCTGTCCATATTTTTATCTGTTCCGCTCCCTGATGGACAAACATTGAAACGCCTGTGATGGTCGAACATCCAGCCTCCTCGGCGTCTTTCAAAAGCTTTGTTTTCAGGGGATTATAAATAATGTCCATAACCCATCTGAAGTTTTGGAGTACATCCCTGCTTGCGGGCGACTTCTCCATGTCCGGAAACATCCCCACCGGGGTTGTATTGATCAGGCAGTCCCCCTTTATTTCTCCAATTTCCGTGAGGGGGTAGAATTCACAACCGAACTCTTTTGCCAATTCTTCACCTTTTTTTATCGTTCTGTTTAAAATGATCGGGGTTCCCCCTTCTTCAAGGATGCCGAAGATGGTAGCCCTCGCGGCTCCTCCCGCACCCAGGATGGCAAATGTCTTTCCTTGAATTTCGATTGATTCTCTCAGTGCGAGGGTAAAGCCCGTCCAGTCGGTATTGTCTCCCTTAAGCTTGCCGTTTGAATGCGTAACGGTGTTTACCGCACCGATACTGAAGGAACTGCTGCTGATTTCATCGAGGTATTCCATAATGGCGGTTTTATGAGGAATCGTTATACTTGCTCCATGGATGTTCGACTTTTTAATCTCCGCCAGGATATCCCGGACGTTTTCCACGCGTATCGCCATATAGCGGGCGTCGATGTTCATTTTTTCGAATACCGCGTTATGCATCAGTGGTGAAAGACTGTGTTCTAACGGATTGCCGAAAAGGGCAAATGTCTTTGAATTATTTTTCATCCTTTAAAATTCTGAAAATTTCTCTCATTTCTTCAACAGTTAACTGACCCGGAGCGGATTCCGCCCCCTTTTCAAGAGAAGCAAAGCTCAAATATGAACCAAAATAAGGTGCCATAATCCTGCTTATTTTCCCCTTTTCTCCCATGCAAAGACCGATAATTTTCCGGTTCGTCTTTTTTGCATAACTGATCAGTTTCAATATTTTTAGATTATCCTCAGCGGAGTTGGCAAAGGTGGCTATCTTCACAATATGAGCCCCTCTGCCGGCACATTCATTGAATATGTTTCGCAGCTTGTTCTCTGACGGAGTCCCGTTAAAATCGTGATGGGAGACAATCAGTTTCGTTTGATCTCCATGTTTTTTTATGTCTTCTAAAAGCTTTTTTGTAAAGGTTTCATCTGTGCTCAGCTCTATATCAATAAAGTCGGCCCTTAAAATGACTGCCTCGCTCAGGAGAGAGAACCTTTCTTTTTCATTACCTTCGAAGTGTCCCCCTTCGTCTTTCCTGCGCGCCGTTACAAGCATCTTGCCGGTTTTCGCGGAAAGCAGCTTTCTTAGATTCACGTTTCCAATGAAGTCAATTCGCAGTTCTACAACATCGGCCAGGGGGAAACACTTATCCATTTGTTTCATGGCCTCTTCATTCGTTGCCGCGACAACGGGTATGCAGATCATGTTTTGGTATCTCCCATCGGGTAAGAGCCAAGCATTTTAACGAATGTGGATTGACCTTGAAGCTCTTTCAGACATTCTTTTATTTTCTCTTCCTCCTTGTGCCCGTTGAAATCAACGAAGAATAAATATTCCCACATCCTCTCTTTGATGGGGTAAGATTCTATCTTTACCAGGTTTATTTCCTTCCCGGCAAATGATTCTAATGAGTGAAACAGCGCTCCCGGCATGTGCCGGGTTCTAAAGAAGATAGAAGTTTTATCCCTGCCCGTTCGTTTATTTTCTCCTCTGCCGATAACGAGGAATCGGGTTACATTTGACGGATGGTCTTCTATTCCCTCCGAGATGATATTGAGTCCGTAGACGGAAGCAGCATTGTTGCTGCCGATGGCAGCTCCTTCATCGTCTTCCAGTACCTTCTGCGCGGCCTTTGCCGTGCTTTCCATTTCATGGAGGGGACAGCCTGGCAGATTCTTCCTGAGCCATTCCTGACACTGGGCCAGGGCCTGGGGGTGAGAATAAACCCTCTTTATTTCGTCCAGACCATTTCTGGTGGACATAAGGGAATGGTTGATCCTAAGAAAAACCTCGGCCAGAATATTCAGGGGTGTTGAAGTCAATCTGTCCAGCGTCGGCTTGACAGTACCCTCAAGAGAGTTTTCCACGGGAACAACGCCCCAGTTCGCCATTCTTCTCTCCACCCGGTCAAAGACATCGAATATGGTTGATTGAGGGGAGAAGGAAGCACTTTTCCCGAAATGAGACCCGGCCGCCGCATGGGTGAAGGACGCCTCTGGACCCAGGTAAGCTACCGATACAGGAGACTGGAGGGCTTTTGATGCAGATAGAATCTCGGTGAAAATTTCTTTCAAAGATCCTTCCGGCAACGGGCCTTCGTTGATCTCATTCAGATAATGATAAACCCTGTTTTCCTGCGAGGGATCGTAGATGTTCAAGTTTTGACTTTTTTTGATTTTTCCGATTTCCAGTGATATTCGGGCTCGTTCGTTTAAAAGCTTGACGATCTTTTCATCCCTGTTTTTTAATTTATCCCTCAATTCTTTCAGTGATCCCCGTGTCATTTTCTCAACCCCTCAATGGTTTTACGAATAAGTGCCTCTTCTACAGAGCCATTGATAAAGGGTAACCCGATCTTTTTCAGCAATACAAAGTGGATGGAGTCACCCTTCTTCTTTTTATCCGTTCTCATTTTTGAGAGTATCCCTTCCGTGCTGATTGATTCGGGGATATGATCAAGCAGATCTATCGATCTGACAAGATGTTCTATCCTGTCCCGGTCTCCAGATGAAAGATGCTTCAGCTTTTCCGATATTCTGGCCGATGCAATCATGCCGAGGGATATGGCATTTCCGTGGGAAATCTTATATCCTGACTCTGCCTCGACGGCGTGTCCTATTGTATGTCCGAAATTGAGTATACGTCGCACACCCATATCTCTCTCATCAATCTCGACGACACCCTTTTTTATCTTGCATGATCGTCCGACAATTGTTCCCAGAAGATCAGGGTCCCTCTTCCTGATTCCATCAGTTTCCCTTTCAAGCAGATTAAAAAGTTCTATATCATCAATAATGCCGTACTTTACAATTTCTGACAGGCCATTGTTGAATTCTCCGTCCGGAAGAGTATTCAGAAACTGAAGATCTACAAAAACCATCGTTGGCTGGAAAAATGTTCCCAGCAGGTTTTTACCCTCCGGCAGATCGATTCCGGTTTTCCCCCCGATGCTGCTGTCCACCTGAGCAAGCAGGCTCGTGGGTATCTGAATGTAAGGTATCGACCTCATGTATATGGATGCGATAAAACCTGTCATATCGCCAGCTACACCTCCACCCAGCGCGATCAGCGCGGAGCTTCTGTCTACGCCAAGACCGATCAGCTTTCGCACAATGGCAAGAATCGAGTCAATATTCTTCGACTTTTCTCCCGCAGGGAACTCGATCAAATCAACGTTAATGGCCATATCCCTGAGTACGGCAAGGAATTTTCCCCCGTAAATGGCGGACACATTGGAGTCGGCAATCACAATATAGCGATGGGCGAGATTGCTTTTCGCAATGACAAGTCCTATGCGATCGAGGATATTATAACCCATAGAAATCTCGTAGGAAAGGGAAGACCGCTTGTCAAGGTTTATCTTGATTCTTTTCATGCCGGCACCCTCGTTTCGTTTCTTATTAGTTTTTCAAGGTTTCTTATTTCTTCCATGAGATCATAGAACCTTTCCGGTTTCAGGGACTGCAATCCGTCCGAAACAGCCTTTTCCGGCTCGGGATGGACTTCGATTATGACACCGTCTGCCCCTACTGCCAGCGCCCCTCTTGTCAGAGGCAAGACATATTTCCAGTTGCCGGCAGCATGACTGGGATCAACGATTACAGGCAAATGAGACAGTTCCTTTAAAACGGGTACAGCGCTTAGATCGAGGGTATTGCGTGTTGCAGTTTCGAAGGTGCGGATACCTCGCTCGCAAAGTATGACATCGTCATTTCCAGACGAGAGTATGTATTCTGCCGACATAAGAAGCTCTTCAATGGTTGTCATCATTCCCCGTTTGAGAAGCACCGGTTTTTTCGCCATTCCCACCTTTTTTAAAAGGGCAAAATTCTGGACATTTCGTGCACCTATTTGTAAGATATCGGTATATTCTTCCACCAGATCCACATCGGAGGTATTGAGCACCTCGGTAATGATAGGCATTCCCGTTTTATCTCCGGCTCTTCTTAGAAGTTTCAGACCTTCCTCTTCCATACCCTGGAAACTGTAAGGTGAAGTTCTCGGCTTGAAAGCTCCGCCCCTGATAATATTGGCTCCGCCCTTTTTCACGATGAAAGCGCTTTCCATCATCTGTTCTGCACTTTCAATCGAACATGGGCCTGCTATGACGATGAATTCCGGGCCCCCTATTTCCAGGTTGCCTACCCGGATGACTGTATTGCCTTCTTTTGCCTCCCTGCTGGCTAATTTATAAGGTTTCAGTATAGGCATCGTTTTTTCGACCCCCGAAAGAGATTCGGCAAACTTCAGATTTTCTTTGCCACGGTTGTCTCCTACTGCACCTATAATCGTCCGTTCGATTCCACGGGATGGGTGGGTCTTGTAACCGACAGACTCAACCCAATCGATTACATTTTCGATCTGTGCTTTTGTTGCATTCTTTTTCATTACGATAATCATTTCTCAATCCTCCCTGGTAAAAAAAAAGACCATGATGTATCCGAAATCACACCATGGTCTTATAAACAAAAAAGCCATGGTGCAGAACCTCTCGGTCTACCCATGGCTTGAATTTTTTATTTGCTGAGCTTAGCTATTCATGCGCGATGGACAAACCGATCCGCCAAAATAAAAATAGCTAAACCAATAATTTAAATTAATAACTCTACCCATCATAAAAATAACCTCTTTGGAAGTGAGAGGGTGTATGGTCATAAATCCGGATTATTGTCAAGGGAAAAATATTTATTAATTTGTCATTGAAGTTTATTAAGTTTGTGATAAAAAGCGAATTTGTGGTTACGGAACGTGTCAATGAAAATGAGACACCTCCATCAATAATTTAGTGCATCACCGAACCACTTTCATCCGGTGACGGTTTGTTAATCCAGACAGCCTCTGGTAATGCCATCGGTTTCGAAATCTTTCCCTTGAAGCGGTTTGGATGTTTTTTAAAGGCTGCTTTCAATACCTTTTCACGCTCTTTGATAATCTGTTCAGCCCGTCCGTAATGTACATCTTCCGGTGTCAGATAACCGATACCGGAATGATAATACTCTGTGTTGTACCAGCCAAAGAAGTCCTGACAAAAGGATCTGGAATCTTGAATACAACCGAACCTTTCCGGAAAATCAGGCCGGTATTTCATGGTCTTGAACTGCGATTCTGAATAGGGGTTGTCATTACTGACATAGGGTTTTGAATGACTCTTGGTAATCCCCAAATCTGCCAGCAACAATGCCACCGGTTTCGATGTCATGCTTGGGCCACAATCCGCATGAATGATCAGCTGATTCCGCTGAATCCCCTGTTTCTTACAGCTCTGTTCGATCAGTTTCCTGGCCAGTGCCGATTTTTCTCTGTGGGCTACCACCCAGCCTACCACATAGCGACTGAAGATATCGAGGATGACATAGAAATAATAATATGTCCACTTTACCGGCCCTCTAAGCTCCGTGATATCCCAGGGCCAGACCTGGTTGGGCGCTGTTGCTAAAATCTCCGGTTTCTTATAGCCAGGATGCCTTAACTGATTTCTCCGTTCTATTACCTGATTCTCTTCCAGAATGCGGTACATGGTCCTTACAGAGCAGAGATAGGTTCCACCATTAAGCAATGCGGCATAGACCTCTTGAGGCGCCTGGTCGACAAATCGCTCTTCATGCAATGTGTATAGGACATTTTTCCGTTCGTCATATGTCAGGGCTAACGGTGGCGCCGGACGGCAATGATCCTTCCTGACTGTGCGATGCACGCAGACAGGCATAGAATGTTTATCTCTGTCACGCCATCTATAGAGGCTGGCTCTTGGAATAACCAAAGCATCACAGGCGTTTTTTACACCAACATCTTTTGCTAACGATCCTGCTGTGGCATGAGCTCTTCTCTCCGTTCTCTGTGAGGGGTATCTGCAGGATCTCGGATATTTTTTTGAACGTCTATGATGGTCTCTGCCTGCCTGAACTTTTTCTGCAACTTTTGATTCTCTCGCTCAAGTTCGGCAATGCGACGGGCCGATGGATCGGGTCTTTTAACTTTTGGCTCTCTCTTCCTGGGTGACAGGGCTTCCAACGTCCCTTTCTCCATCTGACGTTTCCATAACCCTCGAAGATATTCCCGAGGAGGTGCGATTTCCCACCGCAACTGAAATGGCCGGCGGCCGCTCCGAATCCAAAGGCTCTTTTAAAAATATCCTTAAAGACAAACCGGAAGAGATAGAAAAGGATATGATCATGAAGGTCCTGAAAGAATCCGGCGGAAATGTCAGCAAGGCCGCCCTGCAGCTCGGTGTCAGCAGGAAGGGTCTTCAGCTGAAAATGGCAAAATATAACCTGCGAAAACAGGATATTTAACGAAAAAAAGAAGAATAGGACAACATCGATAATCTTTCAAAAGAAGGTTCCCGGCCCTGTTTACGATACATGCCGCATTATAAAAACGTCACCCGGTATTTCTTCATCGCCTTCTTTTCTTATTATTTCCGGCCGGATCATTTCCTCCACAAAATTATGTTTTGCGGCGGACGAGAGGATGTAACCCCTGCTGTGGGCGTAGCGTCCGGTAGGGCGCAGCGCATATCCATCTCTATCCAGAGTTTCCGTTGAAAAGGCAAGCCGGGCACCCTTTGTGGAGCATCGGTCAATTGACGTAAAGAAAGGTCCCATATCGCCGATGTATATGCAGACATCGGTTGCCACGAACAGATCGTACTGTTCGGCGGTTTCATCCATAAATTCTACAATATCACCAATATGCAGTACATCGTACACGTTCCTGCCCTTCGCCGCCTCTATCATTCCGGAAGACAGATCTACTCCGCTGAGACGGTCCGAGACGGAACGGAATTCCTCCCCGGACAGGCCTGTGCCGCATCCCAGATCTACCACATTCCGGAAATACGGTCTGCCCTCAAAAAGGTCCGTGAACATCCCGCGGAGCACCCCGGGAATCTTGTAACCAAGCTTATCGACAAGATGGTTATCGAAGGTTTTTGAATATGTGTCGTACATATCCACGATGTATTGCCTGGGAGCGGTCTGAGTGGTATGCCCCGTCAGGGCGGCGAGGAGATGCTTAGCGGACAGATTGTTGTCGTCCAGCTCAATCGCGCGGCGGTAGGATGCCGCGGCATCTTCATACATTCCCTGTTCCCGAAGCGCGTTACCGAGGTTATAGTGCGCGAGGGCATGGTCCGAATCCACCAAAATCGCGCGCCTGTATGATTCTGTGGCTTCCTTTACATCACCACTGCTTTTGAAGGCCACCCCGGCGTTGTAATGCGCGTCGGCGTTACCGGGATGTATGGTTGTGACACGACGAAAACACTCAATGGCCTCATCGAATCTGCCGAGATCCTTGAGCATCCTGCCGAGATTGTTATATGCTCCGGCATGCGCCGGATTGATTGCGATGGCCTTGTTGTAAGAGGCAGCTGCATCATCCGTCATGCCCCGGGCCCTCAACAGATTCCCGAGATTGAAGTGCGCGGCGGCATATCCCGGATTGGCGGTGATCGCCCGCCGGTAGGATGCGATGGCCTCGTCTGTCATCTTCCGATCCTTGAACACGTTGCCGAGGTTATAATGAGCCACGGCGTGCCCCGGGTTGAGTGCAATCGCGCTTCGCAGTGTCGCGGCGGCCTCGTCATGCCGGTTTTGTTCCTTCAGGACAACTCCGAGATTGCAACTCACATCCGCGTCGGGCGTCAGTGCAAGTATCCGGCGGTATCCCTGCTCCGCCTCTTTGAACCTTCCTGCCTTGTGATTCCGCACCGCCGTGCTCAAAAGAGTCTGAAGTTTCGCGTGCCGACTCGTCGAGGGTTTCCTGTTTGTTTTTGAGGTCATTTATCGCGGCCTCACCTCGTAATCATTTGTAACAATAATATCTGCCTGCTCCCTCAATCCCTGTATGATTCGATGTTCTATATCCAGAACTCTCAGAATAAAATCAAAATCCTGATCAGGATCGCGGGCCAGATTTCTTTTC
>Ga0075111_1001064_pt1 | contig 12783 bp, 10 predicted proteins | sample AntAceMetag02UKK_FD_69787 | JGI IMG/M metagenome (GOLD analysis project Ga0075111, IMG submission 69787) | Saline lake microbial communities from Ace Lake, Antarctica - Antarctic Ace Lake Metagenome 02UKK | ecosystem: Environmental > Aquatic > Non-marine Saline and Alkaline > Saline | place... | reverse complement strand
GCTAGTTTACCCAGTTCCTGCGTTTTATATCAATTCGGAGTTGATAATTGTAGCTGGAACGGAGGGTCTGGCGGTCAATCATCTTGCACACCCGCGTGGGATACAAACGCTCAGGCCAGCACCTACTGGTCATCGACGGAGTTCTATAGCTACTACGCCTGGGGCGTGTACTTCAATACTGGCGATGTGCGCTACGGCTATAAGAACGTCGATTACTATGTCCGTTGCGTCCGCGGGCAATAGAAAATAGTAAATTTTCCAAGAATAAAAATTTAGCTTAATTAAATCAATATAATTTCAATACATTCTTAATTAATATAATATATTTTAAATAGTTTAATCATTAATTTATTTCTAACAAAAAATTATAAGAACCTTGTTCTTCGAACAACAACCTTGGTTTCTATGAGTACACAAAAAATTATAAGAACCTTTCTAGTTTCACTAGAAAAAACCTTGAATTTCTAACATAAACAAAATCCATGAAAAAATTTGCAAAACTTCACACTTTTCTAGTCGGAGCTTCTGTCGGTATGGGAATAGTATCACTTGTTTTACTTGTTCTTGTTTTATCAGGTAATGTGCCGTGGTTAAAGGCAGCTTCGGTTGGGTCAGGTGCTCCGGATATTAATGCTGGATATTTAGATGGCTACGAAACCTCGCTTTCTGCTGCTGCCAGCAAAATATATATTTCCGATGTTTCTAACTATTTGCCTGATAATACCGTTGATTCGGGGGCGATTGTTAATGAAACAATTGTAAGTGCTGATATTGACGATGGGACCATAACTAGTGGTGATTTAGCAGATGGTGCATGTTTGGCTGAAATATTAGATGACGATGGTATAGGTTCGGGGTTGGATGCGGATTTATTGATTGGGATTCCGGTGATAATAAACTCGGAAGACGCATCGCCTTGTATACAAAAAACATCAGGTACTGCCAATGGAGCTGGTGCGAAGGCATTATGTATTAGCGAATTTGGAGCTCAGTCCTCCGTTGCCAATTGCGGTGCTACTGCCTCTTCTTGTTCTGGGCTGACTACTTCCTATTACTTCGCTGCGGAGGGCTCTGATTCTGGTCTCGTGATTATGGCTGACGCCGGTGACGGCGTGGACTGTGATGGTAGCAACGCTTATTGTGACGGTGGCGCAGACTGCAACAACTGGACTAGTGCCTCATCTGGTGTAACTGGCCGTTATACGGGAAGCAGCTCATGCGATTATCACTGGTATTACGCCATGCAATTACTCTAAGGTAGTGCTGTGCAAAAATACTGAATCCTGATTTATAACTTATATATACAGTAATCATCCTTTATGCTCTATCTTCACTTTATTTATTGAATCTGATTTTTTTCATTATTGTATAATCTGGTGTGTAAGGATATCTGCATTTTTGTATTCGCCTTATTAACTGCATGCTGGTTTCCATTATTCTAAACTGTGTCTGTGTTTCATTGTTGCTGCGCTACCGACTGGCGATTATATGTGCATGCTTTCTACGTGACAAGGAAGATTTATGTTATCTTGAATTAATAAATAGAAAATGGTGTCAAGTCTATTTTACCTTGCCCAAGGGTTATGCCTTGGGCATTTTGCTTATCTTTTAAAGAAGAAAAACCATTTTTCCCTTGTTTTCATATATTCCCTTGATTGATCCAGTTTTTTTTCTATTTTAAATAACCTTGTATTTGTTTTATTAATAGTTAGAAGAAGTTACTGAGTTTACATGAATGAATTAAAGAAAAATTTTAAAAAGAAAATTGGGATTTAGGAAGGGTAAAAGAATAAGAGTAAGGAGGGTGATTGGGGAGATAAGAAGAAAAATAATTTCTAATTACTAATTTCTGAATTTGACACATTTTCTTTATTTTGGTAAATTAGAGATACATAATAAAATTAGTAAGCGCAAATACATGTTTCAAGAATTTTTGATTTCTTGTTTAAATAAAACTAAATACGAAATTATTGACGAAGGAAAAACTTACTATGGAGAAATTCCTGGACTAAGAGGAGTTTGGGCAACTGGCAAAACTCTTGAGAAATGCAGAAGTAATCTTTTAGAGGTTCTTGAAGGCTGGGTTATTTTAAGATTGAAGAAAAACTTACCCATCCCAAATTTTAATATTCCTATTAAAAAGTTTTCTAAAAACAAAGCTTAGTCCAATTCTTTGGCGCAAACTAATAAAGCGTCTCAAAAAATTTGGATTTGAAGGGCCTTATCAGGTAGGAAAACATCCATACATGGTTAAAGAGAATATATCTTTAACAATTCCTAATCCTCATCAAAAAGAAATAGGACCAGATCTTTTGTCTCGCATCTTAAGACAAGCAGGAATAGATAGGAAAGATTGGTTAGCAAAGAAATAACTAAAGAAACAAAATTACTATTAATAAGACTTTGCATTGCAGAGTTTTTTTAATTTTTCATGGTCTGTCGAAGTCTGAAAATTACTCAAGGTTCTCAAGTCTTTCTGCTTTTTTAATATGTGAACCTTTTTTCTTTTCTATTTCTTGTTTCATATGATGATTATTTTAAATCACCAAGTGTTCGTTTTCAAATGACAATTTAGGCATGATAAGAAGGATTATAGATTTTATTACAGTAATCGTTGCAGTTGTCGTTTTAGCTGCATGGATTATTGACTTAACACCTGTTTATAAGACAACAGCTAGTATTTTAAGTGATCCAAATAATTATATACAAACAAATATCAAATAGTAATTTAAAGTTAAAAGCATTATTAAGAGGACCAGGAATAAAAAGAACAGAAGAATTGATTCCTGCTGTTTCGTATGGTTATAAAACAGAAAATATTACTTTAAATATTGATAAAATAGAATTTGATAAGATTTTCAAATAAATAAACATTATCTAGTTCAAGTCCTAATTCTTGCCAAGGCTTAACCCTTGGGTTTTTTATAACAATTAAACAAGGGATTAATAACAGATAGGAGAATCAATCAATCGATTCCTTCATGGTTAGCCTATGTCGAATTTGGAGACTCTTGGAAGCTAAGAGCGAGTCCGTTGAAGTTTGACTTCGACACACCAAATAAGCCAATTCTGAAGAACTCTCCGACGTACGTCGGAGGAACCTTGACGCTTGCCTCCTGCCTGTCGGTAGACAGGATTACGGATAGGCGAGCGTGTTTAAGAAAGATGAGGTTTGTTGAGATTAGAGCACAACAGACTGAACGAATCAATCCATGAATGCATATAGATTGCTGCGCTTCGCTCGCAATGACGATTAATATGTTGTCGCAATAATTTTTGATTTTTCCAATGACGGAATTATACGCAATGACAAGACCAAGAAGTGTAGCTTGTCGAAGTCAAACTACGACAAGCTACACAATGACAATTCCCATCAAAATTTAACAAAAGTTATCCACAATAAATTTTAAGAAAAAAGGAGTATAATGAGAATAGTATTGTTTTTAATCATGTATTAACTCAGCTTCATAAATAATTTATATGAAAAAAGATAAAATTTTTGCTATTGCATGTTTTTCTAGTTTCATAGTGGCCGTTTACTTGATCTTCTCTGGTTTTGGTTTTTATAAAATAGATGCTTTGGCCGATACTGCTTCAACTACGGCTACGATTGTTAATGCTGCGCCTACTATAGGCACATTTACCATTAATGGTGGAGATGCTTCAATTACTTTGACAGAGGGAGATATCACTTCTGTGGTTGCATCAACGACAGTTACCGTTACAGACGATAACGGATGCGAAGATATATCAACAACAACTGCTAATTTTTATCGTACCGATAAAACAAGTAGTTGCTCGGCTAATCTTTACGATTGTTATACGGTAGCTTATTGCAGTGTAGTCGGTTCGGGCAATACTTGCGATGGCTCGTCTGACACTAGTGCTGATTATGAGTGTTCTGTGACTTTAACCTATTATACGGATCCAACAGATGACAACGCTTCAGCATCATCAACAGAGTGGACAATGTTAGTTACTGCAGATGATGGTGACGATACGGGAACAAATACAGATACAATTGAAGTCAGTTCCTTAAATGCCATAGATTTAACGACTCCAATTGCTTATGGAAGTTTAAGCTTAGGTGCTTCTTCTACAAACCAAGAACAAACAATTACAAATACAGGTAACGTTAGACTCGATATGCAGTTTTCAGGAACTGATATGACCTGTACTGCTGGATCAGTCGTTGCGACACAACAAAAGTATGGAACATCAACAATTTCGGTCTGGGGTGATGCTCCTTATGCCTTATCGACTTCCCCAACTGAGACTGACTGGGATGTTGCAAAAAGAACAGGTGCAACATCAACTTCTGCAGTTCACTGGATGCTACAGGCGCCATCTAGTGGTGCGGATGGTTCATGTTCAGGGACCAATACTTTGACGGCGGTTAACGATGATGTAACTGCAGATTAATTGAAGAAATAATAAATCTTAACGGTAAGTATTCTAATGAAACAAAAGATTTTTAAATATCTATTGACCATACTTTCGTTATGGTTGTTTTTAAGTTCAGGCACTATCGTCTGGGCTGGTTTTGGTATTAGTCCAGCAGGAATTACTCTTACAGATGTTCTCAGAGGGACTGAAATTCAGAAATCAATTGTTCTTTCTAGAAATGACCCCAAAGAAGATCTTTTGGTTGAGGCCATTCCTGAAGGTGTAATAGCCGATTGGATCCAGCTTGAAAGAGGCAACAAATTTACTTATCCAGCGGGTAACAAGCAGTTTCCAGTTGGTGTTTTAATTTTAATTCCAAAAAATACGCCCAACGGAGACTATGAAGGAAAAATACGCTTTTCAGCCACCCCTCAAAGAGATTGTGAAGATGGCAGTTGTGTGGGATCAAGCGTTGGAATAGCAACAGGTGCTTTGGCCGACATCAAAGTTAAAGTTACTGATCGAGAATCAAAATCTTTTAGGGTTTTGGGCATGCAGGTCGATCGGGCAATGACCAATGAAAAATTAGTTCTTATTTTATTTTTAGAGAACAATGGCAATGTTGATATTGAGCCAGATCATATTGTCGTAGATTTGTTTGATAAGTTTCATAAAATGCAATTGGGTTCGTTTACTGTGTCAAGTTTTGAGGGCAAGGTTTCACCACAAAACACAGGAACCACTAGAGTAACTATTCCATGGATTCCAGACAGAGATAACTATTGGGCAGAAATTTCAGTTTTTGATCACAAAAATCAATTAGTGGCAAAAGAAAATCTAGCTTTTGAAGCAGAAGGCGATGGTGAATTGGGAGCTTATTTGAAGGAAAAAAATGGAGGAATAAATAAAACTTTGTTAATAGTTTTGATTGCTATTGGTGGAGGACTTTTACTTCTCGGTCTTGGATTTTTCTTTATGAGCCGTTATTTGAAAAAAATGCTAGCCAATCATTTACCAATTAATCAACCTTTAGAAAATAACTCAACAGACCCATCACAAGAAGTTTTTATAAAAAAAGGTTTTGGAACTGACAACTTATCAAAACTTTCAAAGAAAAGCCGTCAATTACCTTTTTTGAAGATAAAGAAAAAACGCAAGTCATTAAAAAAGAAATGAATGTTGGTATCAAAACAAAAATTACGATTATTGGCTTATGTTTCCTCTTGGTTCTAATCCTAGGGGCTTTTGAGGGAGAATCAGTGTTTGCCGAAAATGCGAGCACTACAGTGACTATTTCGGGAGCTGACACAACCCCGCCAACGGTGTACGATCTTTCAAAATCTAGTCTAACCTATGGTTCTGTTAATATTTCGTGGACAACGAATGAAGATGTTGCGAGCTCATCCATAGACTATGGAATATCGACAAGTTCTTTGACAACAATTGAAGAAAGTTATGGAGTAAGAAGTCATCAAGTTTCTTTAGCAAGTTTATTAGAAAATACGCTTTATTATTTTCAGATAAGAAGCGAAGATGCATCCAACAATACATCAACTTATAGTTATGATCTAAATGGATCAGATTATAGTTTTACGACCCTAGTAAATCATCCACCCGACATAACGGAGATAGCTACTAGTAGTCGCACCCAGACGACAATAAACATTACATGGATAACGAACGAACTGGCAACTTCTTACATAGATTACGGAACTTCTACTGGGTCATTGAGCCAGACAACTGGAACATCAACTCTTTCGACTAGTCAAGAAGTTGAGCTTAGTTCTTTGACAACTGGCACGCCTTATTATTTTCAAGTAAGAAGTGCTGATGCAGAAAGTAACTCAACTACAGACAATAACAGTGGAGATTTTTACAGTTTTACGACAAAAGGACCAGTGGTAACAGTCTCTGGTATATCTGCTAGTTCCGTTGGGACAACAACGGCAACAATCGGATGGACAACAAGCGAATTAGCTTCTTCGATCGTTGATTATGGCCTAACAACTCTTAGCGTAGACTCAACAGTAAGTAGCACTTCTTTAACAACTTCTCATAGCTTGTCGTTAACGGGATTATCTGCTGATACAATTTATTATTATCAAATTAGAGGAGTAGATTCAATCGAAGATTCTTTTACGGATGACAATAGTGGAGACTACTATAATTTTACAACTCAAGCGGTTACGACAGATGCAGGTGGCTCGGTTGTATTACCACCTTCCTCATCTTCGCCTACAGCAGAATATCTTGATATTGGGGAGCTAGAAGTGTTAATTAATAATGGCAATCAGTATACAAATAATCGATCAATCACAGTAGGTTTTAAAAAATTTGCTTACCTAACCCAATTTCAAATATCAGAAGAGAATGATTTCGAAGGTGTTGAATGGCAAGATATAGAAGAATTGTATAACTGGGACTTAAGTGATTATGATGGTAAAAAATATCTATATTTTAAATTTAAGAATAGCGATGACAAAGCAACTGATTCAGTACAAAAAAGTATTATTTTAGATAGAATTGCACCATCTCCGCCAGTTAATTTTAAAGGATTTTTAATTACTGATGGAATAGATTTATCTTGGTTTTTGCCGTCAGAAGGCGATACGGCTGGTGTGAGAATTTTTAGAAGTGAGAACGGGCATATTTTAGATTCACTTTTCAATGGAAATATCTTCTTCGAAGGGAATAAGGAGAAGGCATTTGATTTCAATACTACAGAAGGGAAAATATATTATTACACAGCATTCAGCTATGATCACGCGAGAAACTATTCCAACGCAGCGTTATTTGAAATAAAATATATACCAATAGAAAAAGAGATAGTAACGATTTCTGACTCAGGGAAAAAAGTTGACGATAAGGAAATTGATCAAGCAGAGATAGATGTTCCAGAAGAAGTCTCAGAATCTAACAATCAAGAGATAGTGATCGATAAAGATATTAAAGAAAAAGAAGATTATATAGACGAAGAGACAGAAGACATAAAAGAAGTTTTTATTCGAGAAGTAGAAGATGTATCAATTGATATTGAGAAGAATGAAATGCCGGTATCGATCAGTAGTTCAAGACAAGAAATCTCTCAATTTGAACAAAAAGTACCAATAAAAACTTTTCATTATCTTGAGAGGACGCCAATAACAGTAATTTTAGAAGATATCTATGAAGATGAATCCATCGAGATGATTGTTCTGAGGGTCGGTGATATTTCTAAGTATGTGGTAAAAAAAGACGAAAGTGCTGCTCTTCGGGCAAAAATAGAAACCCCACCTGGGAAAGGATCGTATGATTTAAGAATTGAAATTACTTATAAAGATAAGACAAAAGAGGTTGTGGAAATTGCTGAGTTATTAGTTGATCCATATGGCTATGTTTATCAAGAGTCGATTGAACCACTTATCAAATTTTTCACAGATGGTAAAATTGTTTCTTGGGAGCAGAAGAAGAAAGAGGTCAGAATTAATAATGCAGAAGTTACTCTCTATAAATTAAATGAAAAGACTGAAAAATGGATCGAATTCAGAACGAAAAACTACAATCAAAAAAATCCACAATTTACAGATCAAGAAGGTCGGTTTGGATATATGGTTCCTAAGGGAACATACCATATTTTAGCTAAAAAAGATGGATTTGGAGAAGTAAGAACGGAAAATATGGAAGTAATGGATGTAGTTATTAACAAAAACATAAAGATTTCAAGTGTCATAACTTCTTGGTGGAAAGTCAGAGAAAATTTACCAGAAATCGGTTTCGTAGTTATGGTGCTTAGTTTTTCGGTTATAATCGGGTTTGTAATTTTCAAAAAAATATTTTAATTATAATGAATATTTTGAAAAAAAATAAAATATGGATGTTACTTATTCTTTTAGCATCATTGTTTTATTTTTCTAATATATCTCATGTAAGAGCTGACGATGTTACAGGATTGAAAGTTTTCTTTTCGGGTATCTTGAAAGATGAAGAGGGTTTAGTGGCTCAGTCAAGTGACTATAATATGTTTTTCTCTCTTTATAACTCTCCTACAAGTACTGAACCACTTTGGAATGAAACTTTCATAAACGAATCACAAGTAGAAGTTATTTTTGGAAAATTTCAAGTAGTACTTGGAATGACGAACGAAATTAATTTTGATCTAGAGAGTCAGAATTATTGGCTGGGAATAAAAGTTGGTAGCTTTGAAGATGAACTTATTTGGGACACCGAAATGTCTCCAAGGATTCCAATTGTCACACTAAAAAACTTATTTACCCAAGGATCAATTGAAGTAAGTCACGAAGAATTTATTAGGCTTTTATTGGAAGAATTTAAAAACAATTCTTTAGGTGAAGATGATTTTAGTCAAAGGGCATTTCTTGAATTTTTACAAGAAAAATTATCTGATTCTGGAGGCAGGGCAGTAATTATTTCTCCAGAAACGCTTAGTGTTCTATTCGATGAAATCTTAAACTTTCAAACAGAAAACAATAATGTTCCCGAAGGAATCTGGGAAACATTGATTAGTTTTTTTAAAGATATCCTAGATACAATATCGGCAAGTTTAGTTCGTGTTCTTGATCAGATGACGGAAGTTCTTGCGAAATTAACCAATATTGAAATAAAGCAAGATGAGATTCTTTCTATCTTAGAAAATACAGATGAGACAAGTGAGCTTTCGGAAGATACTGATTTACTAGAAGGAGTCGTTATAGAAGAAAAACCTGAAATGACTTCAAGGTTTGGAGTTAATTTCATAGTTGAAGATTTTGGCGAAGCAATTATTGTGACTGGTTCTGAATCTGTGAGAATTGAAAGTGAATACTTGACAACCAATTCAAAAATATTTGTTACTCCAAAGTCTCCTATTGAAGGTATCTGGTGGATCTCAGAAAGATTTAATGGCGAATATTTTGAAGTTTCTGTGGTTTCTCCAACGAATAGCGATTTACTACTTGACTACTGGATTATTACACCGAAAGACGAAATGTTGACAGTCTTTACTCTACCAGAAACTGAAGATGTCGAAAATCTTGATGAAGTAGACTTAAATGTTAATCTTGACGATCCACAAGAAGAGTCTAATCTTAATGAAGAAGATATGAATGAAGATAGCGAATTGATTATTACAGAAGAAAATTTAATAGATAATAATGAAGAAGTTAATCAAGAAATAATAGAACAACAAGAAAATGAAGAAAAACCAGTTGCAGAAGAAATGATAGAGCCTACTTTTGCTCCAATCGAGGAAATTGTCATAGAAAATGAGATCAAAGAAATACCAGAAAACAATGATCTTGATGTAGAAGAACTTGAGCTTCCAGCAATCCCAGTTGAGATAGAATAGGCATTGTATTTATTACTACTATGTGAATATGGAAAAGTCTGTCGTGGGTAGACTTTTTTAATCTCAACAAACTGTTTTCTTAAGTGCCAAAACCATTAAACACGCCATTCCTTCTAAGGAATGGCGTGTTTAAGGAAAGCAGAAGCCTGTTTGAAAGTTTTAAAAATATAATTAGAACATTGTTATTTGAGAAAATTAACTCTATGAATTATTATGTTTCCCTAAATAGTATTAGGGTGTTATAATGGATAAAATTAATTAAATAAAAGCCAAACTTGTCGTAAGGCAAGGACGGAAAATTACGGGACCAAGTTAGTCTTGGTGAGCCGGGTTGCCGAATAGAATATCGTTATATTCTAAAGACAACTTGGCTTTTTTTTATTGTTACTTTCCACAGAAAGATTGATATATGTTTCCGTGGTATAATTCTTATGTGTAAGCTTCCATTTGATAAACAACAATTTAAACGCAAGATATTAAATCAAATTAATATATTTATGAGTAAAATAGAATCTTTAAGGTTAAGAACTTATAAAAAAATTGTAATATTTTCTTTAATTATTTTTGCGACAATTTTGTCTTATTACTTTCATTCTAGTGTTAGGTACAATGACTTAGCAACACACTTCTATTATTTACCAATTCTTCTTTCGGCTCTTTGGTGGAAAAGAAAAGGTCTCTTGGTAGCTGGAATTTTATCTGTCGTTTTGATCTCTACTCATTTTATATTTGAGATAGACAGGTCAAGTATGACTGATGACTGTTTTCGTATTTTAGTGTTTTTAGTTATTGGATTTGTAGTGGCTGGGTTAAGTAGTCAAGGACTGAAACAAGAAGAGAAAAATGAAAAAGATATGCGGTTATCTAATAAATTTATGGAAGTTGCTACTGACGGTTTTATGTTGCTTGATTCAGACTTCAGAGTTATTATGGTCAATGAAAATATGCTGAAATACGGTTCAGGATCTTTGAGAAAAAAAGAAGACCTTATAGGTAAAAAAATATTTGATCTTGATATTGATCCAGAAAAATCTAGTAGATATGCTGAATATAAAAAAGTTTTAAGAACTGGCAAGCCTCATTTTATAGAAAGGTTAGTTTTGACGCCCGGAGCAGGAGAAAGGTATCTAGTCATTAAGGTTTTTAGGGTGTGTAATAATATAGGGATTATTACTTCTGATGTTACTAAAAGAAAAAAAATAGAAAATACTTTAAGGAAAAGTATCGTCTTCTCGTGGAAACTGCAGAAGTATCGATAGGTATAGTAGATTTTAATGGTAAAGTCATTTTCTTAAATAAACTTGCCGCTAAGCTGTGGGGAGGAAAACCCAAAGATTATATAAACAAGGACATGGAAGAAATTTTCCCTAAAGAAATAGCAGATAAACAACTTAAGTTCTTACAAGAAGTTATTAAGAATAACAAGAAAAAAACAGTTGATACTTCTGGAGCTATCGCAGGCAAGACTTCCTGGCAACACATAACAGTCCAGCCAATCAAAGGAAGGCAAAATGAAATTTCAAGTGTGCTTTTTGTCGGCACAGATATTACTCATCGCGTAGAAATGGAGGAGAAGATTCGTCATCAAGCAACTCATGACAATCTGACAGGTTTATATAATCGTGTTTTTTTTGAGGAAGAGATAAAAAGACTAGATACAGATCGTCAATTGCCTCTGAGTATAATTATGGGAGATCTGAATGGATTAAAACTAGTCAACGACTCTCTCGGTCATAAAAAGGGCGATAAGTTGTTGGGTAAAGTTTCAATGGCACTCAAACAAGCTTGTCGCGAAGAGGATATTATCGCTCGTTGGGGAGGCGATGAATTCACCATTCTTTTACCACAGGCTGATGAAAAAATTGCGAAACAAGTTTGTACTCGTATTACAAAGAGTTGCAAAGAATTAAGCAAGAACCTTATACCGCTTAGCATCTCTTTGGGATATGCGACTAAAAAAGTCTCGACAGATAAAATTGAAAAAGTTCTAGCTAGGGCAGAAAATAGAATGTATACTAATAAATTGTTGGATTCTAAGAGTTTTCATCATTCTGTTGTTGCATCCTTGAAGGTAGCCTTGGAAGAGAAACATTATGAAACAGAGAAGCATGCTATTCGAATGTGTAAGCTTGCTGTCCGTATGGGGAAGCGTCTCAATCTTCAGGTAAGTCAAATTGATTCTCTTGAATTAGTAGCCCTTTTGCACGATGTTGGGAAGGTTGGAATACCAAATACTATTTTAAAGAAAAAAGGGAAATTGACACATCGAGAGAGAAAGAGAATGCAAAAACATGCTGAGATCGGATATCGTATTGTTAGATCAATCCCAGAACTGTCATTGGTGGCCGAAGAAATTTGGTCACATCACGAAAATTGGGATGGATCTGGTTATCCGCGTGGAATCAAAAAAGAAAATATTCCTTTTCTTTCTCGCATTGTTTCGATAATTGATGCTTATGATGTTATGGTTAAAGCAAAAAGACCGTATAAGAAAAATGTTACAGAAAAAGAAGCGATAAAAGAGCTAGAGAATGAAGCAGGAAAGCAATTTGACCCTAAACTAGTCAAAGAATTTGTTAAAATGTTGGGGATAAAAAGACAAACTTAGTATTGTTTTTCTTAAAAAATATACTAAAATAAGGAGAATACAATAATAAATAAAAAGCCAAACTTGTCGTAAGGCAAGGACGGAAAATTACGGGACCAAGATAGACTTGGTGAGCCGGGTTGCCGAATGGAATATCGTTATATTTCAAAGACAACCTGGCTTTTTTTATTGTATATATTTCTTATCACAGTAATTCGCAAGACATGACTCAATACTCAAAATCTGTAGAAAAGTACAAAAAGATTCTTTTTGTTTTTTCAATATTTTCAATATTAATTGGACTTTCTTTTGGTACATTGGCACTGGCCACAGACATTCTAAAGAGCGGTAGATGGCAACTAGAACCAGGAGATATCGTCTTAGGAGAGAAAACAAACAACTTCTCAGGAGAAGCTATCTTAGACAGAAAGGATAGAGATATTAAAGAAGAAAGAACAATGTTCTCTAAGAAGTTTGATAACAAGAA
>Ga0075111_1001055_pt1 | contig 12832 bp, 9 predicted proteins | sample AntAceMetag02UKK_FD_69787 | JGI IMG/M metagenome (GOLD analysis project Ga0075111, IMG submission 69787) | Saline lake microbial communities from Ace Lake, Antarctica - Antarctic Ace Lake Metagenome 02UKK | ecosystem: Environmental > Aquatic > Non-marine Saline and Alkaline > Saline | place... | reverse complement strand
CACATTTATAACAAGGTGATGACGCTGCCGAAATTTGCGGTTTTGGGAAAAAAGGGGTAATGAGGCAAGATCATATGTTCATGAATCAAACAATAAAGGAAAGGATTTTTTCAAGTTTTTCAGTCACCGCTTTTTTAGGCTTTGCCCTGTTTGTTTTTGGCCCATCCTATATATATTTTACCAATGCTCTCGAGTTTTCATACACTTATTCTGAGATACTCAAATATTGCCTATTTCTTTTTTTTGCGGTAGTAATTTCTTTTAGCCTGATTTTAGCGACGTTAAGTAATAGGTTTTTTGAGAAAGGGGTTTCTTTATTATTCGCCATATCATTCCTTTTATGGGTGCAAGGGAATATCCTTATATGGGATTATGGACCACTGGATGGCCGATTCATTAAGTGGGAGGATCTCAAATATTACGGATATATCGATACCATGATTTGGCTGTGCGGCCTTTTTTTTCTCTTTACCGGTCGAAGGTGGTATTCAAATTTGCCTCAAAGCTAAGTTTTGCGCTTATCCTGATTCAGGCAATAACCCTTTTAATCGCTTATCAAAACACTCCGACACCAAGTTCTAAAGACTATGTCCTTGATAGTAGCAGGAAATTTTCTTTTTCAGAACAGGTAAATGTAATCATATTGGTTCTTGACTCCTTCCAAACGGACGTTTTTCAGGAAATAATCGTTGAAAACCCAAAATATGCAAAGGATTTTGATGGCTTTACATATTTTAGAAACACCTTGGGAGGGTTTCCCAGGACATATCTTTCCGTTCCGCTTATTTTGACCGGACAATTTTACGACAATTCGATGCCGGTACAAGAATTTATAAAGAATGCTTATCTCAACAATTCTCTGCCCAAGATTTTGAAAGAGAGTAATTTCAAGGTGGATTTATTTCCGTTAGTTAGAAAAGGCCTTTATTATAGTGAACAAGTTGCGTCGAATATGAAAAAAAAATTGTCCGGGAAAATAAGTAATGTCGCCCCCCTTTTTTTGTTTGATTTAGCCTTATTCCGGCAATCTCCCCATTTCCTAAAGCCATATATCCATAATAACCAATCGTGGCTTCTCAGCAGGTTTTTTCCGGGGGAGCAATCAAGGCGTACTGTTAATCGAGATGCTGATGGATGTAAACCGAGATCGCAAGGAAAATTTATACCCGCTGACGCCGTCTTTATAGAAGACATGACATGCAATGCTCACGTGGTAGATGAAGAAGGTATGTTTAAGTTCTACCATTTGAAAGGGGTTCACCGGCCATACATTTTGAATGAAAATTTTGAGTTTGAACGGATGGGAGATGGGCGTAATGGATTCAAGCGGCAAGCCAAGGTAATGTTGAAACTCACCGATCTCTTTTTCAGAAAACTTAAACGCTTAGGGATTTACGATAATTCCTTAATAGTTATTATTGGAGACCACGGTGTTTGGGAAGAAACCATCGGCATCAACGTAAAGGTCAGTGGCAGAGGAGACAATACCAGATCCAGCTCTTTGCCAGAACATATAAGGGCCTCAGGGTTACCTCTTTTCTTGGTCAAACGGGTCAATGCCAAGGGTGATTTGAAGATTTCAGATGCGCCCGTCTCTCTGGGGGATATTCCACGGACCGTCGTATCGGAGTTGAATATCAGCAGGAAACTTCCTGGGAAATCGATTTTTGATGTGGGGGAGAATGAAGCGCGAGAAAGGCAGTTTTTTTATTATGAGTTCGATGGTTCTGATGTGAACTATCTCAGGGATATGCAGGAGTATAATGTCTCAGGATTCAGCTGGCTGGATGGGTCGTGGAACACCGGGCGTAATTTGAGATCGGGAGAAGCCGAACGCTTAGATGAGAAGTATCAGCTCAATGATGTTATTGCCTTTGGTTTGGGCGGAAATGCCCGTAAGTGGAAAAAAAGAGGATGGAGTTCCATAGAAAAGAATTTTACCTGGACCGTGGGTCAAAGTGCTATTCTAAGAATTCCCTTTGAGGAACTGCCCGAGGGGAATCTGATTCTGAGCGCAAATGTTTTTCCGTTCCTCGGTGCCGGGAAGATCGAAATGCAAGAAGTCAACGTTTATATAAACGATATTCATGTGGCTGTGTGGCCTGTGACTACGGCTGGAGAATTCAGAATCTCTTTTCCCGGTAAGTATTTATCCGAGGGCTATGCCGATGTTCGATTTGACATTTCCGACTGTGCCTCTCCTCTGGATTTTATGATCAATCTTGAGGATGATCGAAAGCTTGGAATTGCGTTCCAGAAGATCGTATTTACCGAGGAGCAAATATACAAGCTTGGATCAGAAATTGACTTCAGCCGGGGAGGGAATGCCACAGATTTTATTTGGGAAGGATGGAGTTCTCCGGAAGATCATGCTAGATGGACATGCAAAAGAAACGCAATAATTGTTTTGCCCCTGGAAGCGCCACCGAAAAAGCCTCTTGTTTTGCAGGCCCATCTGGAGCCATTGCTGGTTCCTGGACAGATTGAAGCGCAAAATGTGAACATATATATCGACGACAGGAAATTGGGGAGCTGGTTTGTGAAGAAAGCGGGCGTATTCAAAGTGAAAATCCCCAAGAAGCTCACCCATGATTCAAGAATGAGAATTCGATTCGAACTACCCGATGCAGCGTCACCCGCTTCATTCGGGACGAGTAAAGATACCCGGGACTTGGGAGTTGCTTTTCGGTCCATTCGCATCATTCCCTCTGCGGTACATCAACAATAATCTCAGCTTACCGCCGTGGTCCTAACTCAAAATGACTGAAAGGAGTGTGTTCATGAGGAAATCAACGATCATTCTGCTGTTTGGAGTACTGCAATTGGTTCTTGTTGAGAAAGCACATGCATATATTGATCTGAGTGTCGGCAGCATGCTGATTCAGGGATTGATTGCAGCGCTCGTCTCAATTGGTTTTTTTTGGCGGCGTGTTCTATCATTTTTGTCACGGCTTTTCGGTAAGAAAAAGGACCAATAAAGGGGATTTGTTCAGATGGATGTAAATACCGGATCATTTAGGGATCCCTCAGGTCAGGTTTTTGAATGGGATGGTGAGATCTATCGAAATGTTTTTGGACCGGGTGTCAGCGATTTTGAGGCGGCCCGCGATGGTGGCATCTATGAGCGCCTTGTTGAAACCGGGTTACTGATCCCCCACGAAGAAGTGGATATGGAGACTTCGACATCTGAAGAAGCGGTTTATCGCTTGAAACATCCGCGCCTGCCGGTGGTCAGCTACCCTTGGGAATGGCCCTTCTCCTTCCTTAAAGACGCCGCTTTGATCCATCTTGAAGCCATGAAAATGCTCGTCCCACTGGGTTTCTGGTTACGCGATGCCAGCGCCTTCAACGTACAGTTTGATGGTGATGGTATCCGTCTAATCGACACCCTGTCTATAGGGAGAAGGATTCCGGAAAGTCCGTGGGTTGCCTATGGGCAGTTCTGCGGTCACTTTTTGGGACCTTTGGCGTTGGCGGCCTATGGTGATATTCGAACCCTTTCGTTGTGGCGTGGCAATATAGATGGATATCCACTGGATTTGGTATCAAAGATGCTCCCGTTTTGGAGGCGCTATAGACCTGGGATTTTTATGCATCTCACACTGCATGCGCGCGCTCAAGGGGCGGCAGATAGGAAAGAGGACATAGGCAAAGTAAAACATGGCGGAAAGACCAGAATCAGCGACCGCAGTTTGTTGGGTATTGTTCAATCGCTTCGTGGAACCATTGAAGGTATAAAATGGAAACGAACCTCGGAGATATGGGATGAGTATGCTGATATCCGGACCTACGATGCGGAGGATGTATCAAAAAAGTCCGAATATGTGGAGAAGGTGGTTAAGAGGCTTGAACCCGGGGTGGTGTGGGATTTGGGTTCAAATACAGGCGAGTTTTCATTAATAGCAGCCTCCCATGGTGCTTTTGTGGTGAGCATTGATAGTGATCCGGGGTGTACGGAATATCTATATCAAAAAGTCACTGGAAAAAACAGGGCCAAGGGTATTCTGCCTTTGACTATGGACCTTGCGAATCCCTCCCCGGGGCTTGGCTGGGACAGCCAGGAACGGTTGGGCCTTCGGGATCGAGGTCCTGCAGATCTGATATTTGCGCTGGCGCTCATCCACCATCTTGTTCTCTCCTGTTGTGTCCCCCTTGGGATGATAGCGAAGTGGTTTGCGGGGCTGGGGGAGTACTTGCTGGTGGAGTTTGTTCCTGAGAACGACCCTATGGTGCAGAAACTCTTGAGGAATCGCAGTGATCAACATCTTCCATACGGTTTAGACGTGTTCAAGTCGAACTTCGGCGGGTGCTTCAAGTTCGTTGACCATATGGCGCTCCATAATGGTCGCACTTTATTTCTTTTAAGACGCAGAAGCGATATGAACAAGCCAAATTGTGACGAAAAATAAACCCGATTCTCGTTGGATGAGGGTACGAGGTGGTAAATTTGTGGTGCTCAGAACGCACAAAAAAGAATCTGAAAGCCATCGTTCACAGGATTAGAAAAAAGCGTAACAAATCCCTCCCTATCCCGGAGCCAGAAGTTAAGATATTCCCAATGACTACACGAGTATACTGTTCCTCAGGGATAAATTATGCCGTGGTTTGCCCCAATGGTGACGTATATCGGTGCATGGCTGATTACGGGGAAATGCGCGCGCCTCTTTTTAACGTGAAGGACGGCTGGCAGAAGGTGGAAAGACCTTCATTATGCTCTCATCCCAGATGTGAAGCAAGCTGCGATATGAGTTATACGACAAAGGCTATTTTTAGTTCCAACAAAAGCGATCCGAAGATCGTTGGGCATCAAGATGCCGGCCAAGAGGATTGCTCCTACCTTAGGTGCCCGGATCAGCCGGTGGGCGAATTATCGAAACATAAAATTCATATTGTGTGGATACCCACATTTAGATGCAATTATACATGCTATTATTGCGAAACCGCGGCGGGAAGACACAAGATCCAGGACATTCTCTCAGCATATCCGGAATTGTCCGTCGAAGAGTGGTTTGACGTATGGCGGAAGATCCATGCCATGTACCAATTTATGGGTATAAGCATATCGGGTGGAGAACCGCTTTTGTCAAAAGCGACACTGCCCATTATCGAAATGCTTGGCAATACCTGTGATGTCGATATTACCTCTAATTTAAGCTTGAATGTAATGGGTCTGGTACGAAGTGTTAATAAACTACGGTTGATTACAGCCAGCCTTCATCCGACTTCCAGAGGGTTTAATAAAGAGCTGTTCTTCGGGTCTCTGTTATATTTGAAGAACAATGGTCATAATGTCTGTGTGAATTTTGTTGGCTATCCTTTGCAGCTCTTTATGGCGGAAGAATATAAGAAGTGGTGTGATGCTCACGGGATAACCTTCAATGTGGATTATTGGTGCGGGGGGGATCATAATGGTTTTTCCCCGAAGCTTTCCCGTTCAGAGCAGGATTTTATGAATAAGATTGCAACTCCCAGGCGGGTTCAGTTTGAACTTTTCAGGCATGAAATCGAGACGAAATTGAAACGGTATGACATTGAGCAAGGTGATTCTTTTACCATAAATGGAACGATTAAGAATGCGGGAACTTGTGCGTGGCTGAACGGGAGTTTAAGCAAGAGTGAGGCATTTAATCTTGGGGTGAAGATTATGCGTTTTGGAAATGAGAGGGACGTGCTTAGAGAAGTGAGGGTTCCTCTCCCTTCACAGGACATATTAGTGGGTGATTCCTGTGATTTCAAGATTACTATCGATAACTGTGGATTACCGCCGGAAATGTATCTCATGAAGGTTGACATCCTGAAAGATGGCGCTGAAAGGTTCTGGTTTGAACACAGAGGGGCTGACTACAAAAAACTGAAGCTGAATGTTTTAAAAGGCCCCCGGTATACAATGGTTTTGGATAGGACGGACGTTGAGATTGAAGAAGGTGAGATTCTTTTACTGAAGGGGAAGATTCGGAACACAGGGGACCGTCCATGGTTGAGCAAGGGTTTGCCGGAAGATGAGGCCCATAAAATAGGGATACGGATTGTTCGTGAGGAGAATCCCCATGAGATTATTGTAGATTTCAGGGCGTGGACGATTACGGAGGATGTTGCACCCGGAGATTGGTATGATTTTGAAATAAAAGAAAATACCAAGGGTTTTGGGGGAGATGTCTATGATTTAAAAATTGATGTCATAAAAGAAGGTTCCTTCTGGTTTGAACAAAGAGGGGCCCATTGCAAGCACGTCAAACTGAGTGTCATGAAGGGCCCCCGGTATACAATGGTTTTGGATAGGACGGACGTTGAGATTGAAGAAGGTGAGATTCTTTCACTGAAGGGGAAGATTCGGAACACGGGGGACCGTCCATGGTTGGGCAAGGGTTTGCCGGAAGATGAGGCCTATAAAATAGGGATACAAGTTGCTCGTGAGGAGAAACCCGACGAGGTCATTTTGGGTTTCGGGGCTTCGACCATTATGGAGGATGTCGCACCCGGAGATTGGTATGACTTTGAAATGAAAGGAAATACCCAGGGCCTTGGGAGAGGGGTCTATTGTTTGAAAATTGACATGCTCAGGGAAGGATTGTGGTGGTTCGAGGAAAGAGGGGCTCAACCGATGAACGTCAAGGCGCGGGTGGTCTAAAAATGATATGAGGCACAGATAATGTTTGACGTTTTTTTGGGGATTATTGTCAACCTGTTGGTCTTTACTGTCATTGGAATTGGGCCTGCCCTATTTTTGCTTTCTGATGAGCAGCGCATTGAAATTTCATTGGCCATTGCCCCGACTATGGGTTTCACCTTATGCAGCGTATTTGGCACCTATTTGGTTTTGCTCGACTTTCCTGTATCAAAGTGGGTTGCCCTATGGCTAATAGCCAGTAGTGTTGTTAGTTTTGCTTTATGCTGTGCTTCAAAGAGGAAAATTAGGCAAGGATTAGGCTCAACCAATTGGCGTATTGTCTCATATTTCGTGGTAGGTATTGTTTTGACTGCGGTATTGGCCTCAACACCAGCAATTGTCGGGGGTCTTGACTTTACTGTTTTAAGGGGTAATGGGACAGATGCCTTCAACTATATAACTCTGGCGGGTTACCTTGATCATGAACCACTTTCGTGGGTGGCCCAAGTTGACACACAGACCCTTGTTCAACGGCACCCTTCATACGGTCTTGCCCAAGAGCTTCTCGGCACCCGTTGGACGACTTCGATGATGCTCGCCTGGACCTCGCAAATTTCCCAGGTGCCACTATATCGGTTTGAATATGGCTTTTCAGCATTATCATGTATCCTGACGTTCGGACCGGCTTTCTGCTTTGCGCTATTGGCGGGGGTGCGACCGGGGTATTCTTTTCTCCTGGCGCTTGCCGTCTGCGTTGGATTTTGGCCCCAATTTGTGATTGATGCGCGCGCGGTTTCACAAGTAAATAGCATCCCTGTGATTCTGCTCCTGGCATTGTTTTTTGCAAGAATTGAATTTGACCGGGATTCTATAGCCTTGGGGGAGCGCTTCCTGCTGGCAATCACAATCGTTTCACTTACCTTTTTGTATCCGGAAATCCTTCCAATGACTGCCCTGGCAGTTGCAATCTATTTTGGAGCATGCCTTTGTTGGAGACATTGTTCACTCCGTAATACAATGTGGCACATGCTCTCCCTTGTGATCGTGGTGCTGGGAATACTTCCGGTTATATCATATTTAGGTCGTTTTTTTTCCAATCAAATGACCTATGCGGCGACCGGGCAGAATACATGGCATGAAGCGTATTTTGGCTGGCTATATTCAAATCCTCTGACCGGTTTGTGGGGCTTGTCCCATCTCTCCCATGATCGGCCCGTTTTCATCCAGACTATCATGGTACTGATGGGTTTGATACTCTCCTTGCTCCTGATTTTTGCAGTGATCAGTGAGTTTCTTCTCATGGGAAGACGAAAGCAAATACTCCCGGCAACTTTAATCGGTATTTCTTTCGTATTGGCGGCGGTTATTCAATTTCTCTATCTTTTCCTCCAAAACCAGTTATGGGCAGGGGGAAAAGGGCTTTCATTTGGATACCCTTTCATTGTGATTGCCACGGGAGCTTATGGGCTGAATATTTGCAGAGATTGGACCTTCCGTTGGAATGTAACGTTGCAGCGCATTACCAAAAGCGTAATAGTGGTTTGGCTTGTTATCCAATGCGGGCTTGGAATTTCCCGGACAGGGTACGCATACGCCGGGCGTGATTATCGAAACTATATATGGCATCATGGTGAATACCGGCGCCATGATTGGGGCGTCGCTGCTTTTTCCAACGTTTTTGACAACAAAAAGGCCTCCTCATTATGGATATCCGCTGGGAATACCTGGGTTTCGGAATACCTGGGTTTTGTTTTTGGATGGAACATGAATGTTTTGAATCTTGATGGCGTGACGCGGGGCGGAAGAAACTTCTCAAAAATGTCCCAAACGCCTTTTGAACTCCCACAATACTTGATCTTGAGCAGAGACAGCTATCAGAATTTTGACGACATTGCTCCGTTTGTCGTAGCTGAAAATTCAGAATTGATGCTTGTTCGTGTTTCTTCAAAGTTGCTGCAAAAATCGGTTTGGTTAGGGATACAAAATCCGGTTTGGTTAGGGATACAAAATCCCAATGGTGTAGAAACAGAAAGTCAGGGCAAAAAATTTTTTTGGATGGGGGGGGGCGCTACGTCCATTCGCTTATTTTCACCTGCCGATGGTGAGGTTCTCTTGAAGGCCAAATACGTGATGGGACCGAGTTTGCCGGAGAAATCTCATCGGGAAATGATAATTTCGTCTGATGCGGGCGCACAAGCTCAGCACACCTTCGTCACTGAAGCTGTGCGAGAAATTCGGGTGCCGGTAAAAAAAGGCGTCAATGAAATTTCTCTTAAAATCGCTGATCTTCCGTCGATGGCCAAGTTGCCCAATGGGGACACTCGGCCATTGCTACTGGGCGTCTACGGACTGGAAATCGGGTTTGAGAGAAATACATTTGTTGGTAAAGAAAAAAAGTCCGGTATGTGAGGTAAACAGAATTATGGGGAGTCGCCTGGAAATTGATGTCCAAAGCCCGGATGTATCTATTGTGGTACCCGTATACAAGGAAGAAAAGAACATCCAACCATTTCTTGAGCGTATGGAAAAAGTTTTAGCCTCCATGAAGGTGGGTTACGAAATCCTCTTCTGCCTTGATCCGTCTCCGGATCGCACAGAGGAGATAATTGTAGAGGCGATCAACCGCAATCCCAGCATCAAACTGATTCTCTTTTCCAGGCGCTTTGGCCAGCCTGCGGCTACGATGGCAGGGATTTTGACGTCCAATGGTAAGGTTTGTGTTGTCATTGATGTTGATCTCCAAGATCCTCCCGAGCTGATCAGTAAAATGTATGCCAAGATCAAGGAGGGTTACGAGGTAGTCTATGCCAAACGGCGGTCTCGGAAGGGGGAGACGATCCCCAAAAGGATGGTTGCAGGAGTGGGTTACTATGTTATAAACAAGCTCTCCGATATAGAACTTCCGCGTGATACGGGTGATTTCAGGGTTATGAGCCGAAGGGTTATCGAGGACCTCCGGAGGTTGAACGAAACCCACGGCTTTTTGCGTGGATTGGTGGCCTATGTGGGATACAAGCAGGCCTCTATCGAGTATGACCGGAATGAACGCCTGCACGGTCGTGGCAATTACAACCGCTTTCTGGGCTCTCTCAGAATTGGGTTAAACGGCTTGATCAGCTTTAGCAGCAGGCCGCTACAAATGATGTCCATAGCCGGGGGCATATTGGCCTTTTTCAGCTTTCTTCTGGGCGCGTGGTATGTATTTCAAAAACTTGTAGGATTCGAACTGACCCCGGGCCTCTCGACGACTGTCCTCGTTGTCACTTTTTTTGCGGGAGTGCAGCTCCTCTGCCTGGGGCTGATGGGGGAATATGTGGGGAGGATTTATGACGAAGTAAAGCGGCGGCCAATGTATATAATAGACAAGAAACTGAATTTTTGACACCCTTTATATTTATCAGATTGAGAGACGTATCTATTCAAAAGGGGCAGACGTTCCGATGTTAAGAAAGCTATATGTTTTTTTGCAGCGTTTCATGGACCTGCGATTCCTTAAGTTCCTGGCAGTTGGGCTGACAACAATGGTGGTCCAGTTATCAAGCTTTGCGCTGATGTGGGACATATTTCATATACCCCGGAGACTATCCGTTTCGATCTCTTATCTTGCAGCTGTGACGTTCCATTTTTTTTCCAATCGGTTTTTTACATTTCAAGCTGGAAATGCTAACGTTTACAGGCAGCTTGTCAAATATATAGCCGTTACATGTCTGAACTATGTTATTACGATTGTGGTTGTAGATGTGTGTGTTAAAATATTTTTCTTGTCTCCCTATATCGGTGTGATGGCTGCAATCGCCACAACAGTAATGACAGGGTTCTTGTTTTTGAAGTACTGGGTATTTGGCGAGGCCTCAAGGTTCGGCAAGGCAAAACAACTTGAAAGATGATTTGAGATCAGGGATTTTGATACATGATGACCAAAATGAAATATAACAGATTTTTTGTAACCGGCGCCGCAGGATTCATCGCCAGCAATCTGGTTGATCGACTCCTTGAGGACGGTGTGTCGGTGGTGGGCTATGACAATTTTTCGACCGGGCTTGATGAGAATCTTGCGCAGATTCGATCAAACAGGGATTTTGAGCTGATTCGTGGTGATGTGTTGGATTTACCGGCCCTGACGGAGGCTATGGCTGGATGCGATTTCGTATTTCACCTGGCGGCGAACGCTGATGTGCGTTTTGGAACCCTTCACCCTGAGAAAGACCTCGAACAGAATACCACAGCCACATTCAACGTTCTGGAGGCCATGCGGGCGAATGATATAAAGGGGATCGCCTTTTCCTCCACCGGCTCCATTTATGGTGAGCCCGAGATTTTTCCCACACCTGAGGATGCCCCCTTTCCTGTTCAAACATCCATGTACGGCGCTTCCAAGCTGGCTTGCGAAGGGTTGATACAGGCTTATTGTGAGGGGTTTGGTTTTCGGGGATGGATTTTCCGCTTTGTCTCCATATTGGGTGAAAGGTATTCGCACGGGCATGTCTTTGACTTCTACAAAAGGCTTTTGTCTGATCCAGACCACTTGCATGTGCTCGGAAACGGCCGTCAGCGAAAATCGTATCTTTACATCCAGGACTGCATTGACGCCATGTTCATGGCCATTATAAAGGGCGAGGGCAAGATAAATATATTTAATTTGGGGACCGATGAATATTGTCAAGTCAATGATTCCATCGGGTGGATTACCGAACACCTTGGCTTTCACCCGGAGCTCTCATACGAAGGGGGCGAGAGGGGCTGGATCGGGGACAGTCCTTTTATTTTTCTCGATTGTTCACGGATAAGGGGCCTGGGCTGGCACCCGGAACTTACCATACAAGAGGGTATAATCAAGACCCTGGCGCATCTTCAGAAAAACAGGTGGCTTTTGGAGAAATGTTCGTGAAAGTTCTCAGGGGAAAGAACATCATCATAACCGGTGCATCTCGAGGTCTGGGTGTTCATATTGCCAGGGCCATGTGGGATAACGGGGCCAATTTGCTTTTGGTTGCGCGATCGGCGGATGCCTTGATGGGTCTGAAAGAGGATTTTGAGAGCGATCCTGCGACCGACCAGGAAATTCATATAACGGTAGCCGATTTGGCGTTCCCCACAGCGACTGATTTAATTCTTAAAGAGGCCCGAAGTGTTTGGGGCGGATTGGATGGGCTCGTAAACAACGCAGGTATTCTCGGCCCGATTGGTCCTATTTGGAAAAACGAATGGAACGTATGGGAGGAAACAATCCGGGTTAATCTGCTGGCCCCGGTGTCGTTGTGCCGTGCCTGCATAGGATGGATGAAAGAGACCGGTCAGGGAAAAATCATCAATCTCTCCGGGGGTGGCGCTACCGGTCCCCGGCCCAATTTTTCAGCCTATGCCGTAGCCAAAACAGGGGTTGTCAGATTCACGGAGATCCTGGCGGAAGAAGTTCGGGATTTCAATATCCAGGTCAACAGTATAGCGCCCGGGGCCTTGAACACGGATCTGCTTGAGGCAGTTTTGCGGGAAGATCCTGCAGATGTCGGGAAAAATGAGTATGATAGCGCCCTCAAACAGAAGGAAGGCGGCGGTGCTTCCCCGGTACGGGCCGCTCAGTTGTGTGTTTTTTTGGCCTCTCCTGCCAGCGATGGGATTACAGGCAAACTGATCAGTGCGATCTGGGACCCCTGGGAAGAATTCCCCGGGCATATTCAGGATTTGGCTGAGGGAGATATCTATACCCTGAGGCGTATTGTTCCCAAGGAGCGTGGCAAGGGGTGGGGAAATTAAAGGATGAACGTTGATGAATGATACTGTAGCGTCTATGAACACTTCTTTAGGTGTAGCGTTTATCGGATGCGGGCTTATCGGCCATAAACGGGCCGGGGCCTTAAGCGGCTGCAGGCTTGTGGCCTGTGCCGACATTGTAAAAGAACGTGCGGAGGATTTTGCTCGCAAGTGGCCCGGTGTTGAGGTGGCACAGGATTGGCGTGGGGCTGTGGAAAGGCCCGATGTCGACATGGTCATGGTCGCTACGACCCATAATGCCCTGAGCGAGGTGACACTGGGAGCCGTCAGGGCCGGAAAGCATGTCTTGGTGGAGAAGCCCGCGGCGAGAAATGTTTCCGAGATTGATCCTGTTATTGCCGCTGCCGAAAAAATGGGGGTGCTGGTGCGCGTCGGTTTCAACCATCGCTACCACCCGACGTTTATTAAGGCCAGAGAGATTGTGGCGTCAGGGGAAATGGGGCACTTGATGTT
>Ga0075111_1001051_pt1 | contig 12875 bp, 10 predicted proteins | sample AntAceMetag02UKK_FD_69787 | JGI IMG/M metagenome (GOLD analysis project Ga0075111, IMG submission 69787) | Saline lake microbial communities from Ace Lake, Antarctica - Antarctic Ace Lake Metagenome 02UKK | ecosystem: Environmental > Aquatic > Non-marine Saline and Alkaline > Saline | place... | reverse complement strand
ATGAGGCCACAAACTGCAAACACACGCAAGCGGCAGTGAAAAAATATGTAGTGTACCACTAATTTTGTAAATGCTTGCTATCCAGCAAACTGAATTCCATAATAGCCAAGTTGGGTTAAGACTTTTCTTTTTAAACTCCCAACCCAATTTTTCAAGATCCTTAATGAGAGTCCCTTTATTTCAGAGTACCTAAAATACTCATCCAAAACAGCTTTAAAAGAATGTTTTGCTTCTTCTACAGTTGAACCATATCCGGTTAAATCCAGTGGCGGACAATAAAGAATCTGGAAACCATCTTCTTCGAAAAGAATGTAGGGTAATTTTAAAGTGATTTCACTTTTTTTATTACTCCAGGTAGCATTTACTTCTTTTGTCAGGGGTTTAGCATTGGTATCATATCAAGATGCAAAATTTCAATTATTTTATTGAAATAGAAAACATTATGAGTAAAAATACAACAAATTATAGCAATAAAACAACCAAAAGAAATGAGAGTAAACTATCCCTTCCCTCCTAAGAATTAAAATACAATAATTTTCCTGATTTAAACAGGTTAATTATCCACCATTAGTTTGCAGATTAACACTGCTTTAGTGTGTAGATTATTTTCAAAGATTTTTTTCTGCTATGATCAGAATGGAGAAGGTTGATCCTAATCTTGAAGTTTAAAAATTTGAATCGTTTCAAATTCACCTACTTGATTTTTGGTGAAAGGTTTGATTTCAGGAGAATCCAATATTTGAGGATCGCCAATAATAAGATACTCTGCTCCCATCTCGATTTTCTTTCTAATGATTTCCGGCCTGTTCTGAATATTATAATTAGTCCAGCCTCTCCGGTTCATCAAATAAAGCGAAACATTTACACTTGGGTCGGGGAGTGAAATTACCCTGTTGGTGGGTTCAACACCGATTGTTGCTAAATAAGCAGGAAGTTCCCTGTATTTGGATTTGAAATCGACATAATCTTTGTTTTGCCACGATTGCGGATTATAGCGCCCATTAATTCTTCGCCTCGCAAAATCCACACTGTGAATAAGTATAGCGATAAGGATTATTCTAAAAATTATGGACTTATAAAATCGGGGATTTCGATTTTTCAGCATCCACGCGAAGGAAAGCAAAATTGCCGGAACCGCGATCAGCAAGTTTATCATATAGTAATCATGCACTTTAAGCAATTGAAAAAACAACATACAAAAAGCCAGTGATCCCATTACCAAAAGTTGCTTAGGGTTTGAAGTGCAGTATTTACATATTTACGAAACAAGAGTGTTCCAAAAAACAACAGCATGATAAAAACTGAAATTTCAGGACGGAAATAATCCCATTTAAAATGCTCATTTAAATGCTGAAAAACCTCCATGATTTCACTGGCGCTTAAAGACCATACCGGAATGATATGGGTTAAAAAAATACCTTGGTTGTAGGTGGCATTATAGTGCCTGACCCATAAAAACCACGTTATCTGGATAATAAAAACCAGAACAAAAGGAATGACTTGTTTTATTGGATTTTGAAATATTTTTTGATCAGTTGAAAATTTTACACCGATGACTTCAAGAAAGTAAATTCCAAAAACTGCAAAAAATCCAAGCAATGATGAAATCTTGAGCAAGCCGGCAATTACGAAACTCAGAGCAAAAAGGTAGAGGTAAAGCCGTTTTTTGGAAAAGTAAAAACGCATGAAATAGTAAAATCCAATCAGGGCAAAAGAAAAAGCAGGCACATCCATCAAAAAATTATTGGCATAATAAACCAGGAAAGGGGAAGAAAAAAGCAGGATCACGATGAACAAGGCAAAGAATGAATCTTTCAACACTTTCTCAGCGGTTTTAAAAAGCGCGAGCATTCCGGCCAAAAAAATGATCATATTAATTATCCTCATCACACTTTCGTTGGGTACTGTAATATTCCAGATTTTTGCAGTGATAAAAAAAATTACCGGAAAATCACTTACAGCCTTCCCGGTGCCATCGCTGCCAAGGTTGTAAACTGCTGGTTCAAAAAATGAAGTTCCATTAGTGTAATAGGTCATAGCCTGCGAAAGACAATCGCACTGCCGCCAAAGGTGAATACTCTGGGCGGGAAGGAAAATGATTTCATCGTAGTTGTAGATCAACGATATGGCTGCAAATACAATAACAAATATCCAAACCGAATACTTTGGGAAATACAACATTCCGCGTGGGCTTTCCTTTTGAATCCCAAATTTCATACTATTGACTGTTTTGAATTGGGCAACAAAATTAATCATTAAAGCAAACAGTAATAATTCCATTCATTTAACTTTGCAGCCTATCATTGTGATTATTATGCAACGCATCCAACAATCTTTATCAGTAATAAATCAAAAATTTGATCCGGGCAACCTGGCGCTCAAACGCAGCACAAAAACCTTTATCGCCATTTTGATTTCCCTGGCAATGTTTTGGCATACTCCGGGCATGGCAATGTTTGCCGCCATCTCGTCGATGCTTTTCAGCAGGTCGCAGGCAGGCTTTACCATCAACGAAAGGCGCTTTACCATGTTGGCTACCGGTATAATTATGATTATTGTTTCTGTACCTGTTTCGCTGATTTCACAAAATAATTGGCTCGCGGTAAGCTTCGTGGTCATTGCCTCATTCACCACATTTTTCCTGGTTGGCAATCGTGTGGTGCCTGATTTTCCTGCCATTTCAATTTTGGCCTTGAGTGTGGTTGAAATGGCTTTTTCAAATACACTGGAGTCAGGGCTCAAATTCAGCGGATTATTTTTAATGACCACCACCCTGGTTTATACGCTCCATTTTATTTTGTGGCCAACCCGCCCACGCAAGCGCTTGAAAGCGCAAATTGACATCATTAATTCAAACCTTAACAAATACAACAAGTCTATCCGCGCCGCCTACCCCGATGCTGAAACAGGGATGAAAACCACGCTGGAAATGAGCGATAATGTGCGCCGGTCAATTGGGGATTTTAGAAGACTATGGCAGCTCTTCAATGTAAAAACCGGTAATGACAAAAATATCGAATCGAGGTATCTTGATATTTATATCGGGCTGGGGAAAATCCATGAGTACTTAATTCTGTTGTGGCAATTCAGGGTTAGTGCCTGGGATTCGGATTTGTTTAATAAAATGATTATCGGCGGCAAGCAAATAAATCAAATTATCAATTACTTACTTGCCCGGCACGATCCGGATATCGTAAAGCCAAGCGATATAAAACTTCAACAACTTAAAACACAAATAGAAAAAATTGGCAACGAATTTCCTGAAAAATTAAAAGCTGATTTAAATGAAGAAACCCATCGGGCCTGGGTAGCCGCAATCAATGCAGTGAAGGCGCTTGAAACGCTAATTGACGATTTACAAAGAATGAAAATGGATGCGGAATTTGAAGTAGTCAGTTTTTCGGTTTCCAACAAATTTAAATCCTTTTTAAAAAAATTAAAAGAAGCCGCTAAAAATCTAAAGTTTTCGAGTCAGGCTGTAAAGTTTGGAGTAAGATCATCAATAATAATTGGTGCAACAGCGGCTTATGCTGCTTTTTACGAACCCGAATTTGGCTATTGGCTGGTACTTTTTGCAGTGTTGCTCATTAGGCCAAATATCGGGGTTACCATCAAAGCCGGCAAAGACCGGCTTATTGGAACAATCGCGGGAAGCTTGCTGGCGATGGTATTTTTGATGGTTGTTCCCGTAGCCCATTTTGTCTTTTTTATCTTCCTGTTTTTAAGTCTTTTTTTCATGCTGTGGTTTATCAACCTCAACAGGATGATTCCAATGGTTACAGCACTTACATTTATGATTGTATGCCTTTTTTACCTGTTGTACCCCGATAATACAAACCTGGTGTGGCTAAGGATTTTATATACACTTTCGACAGTGTTGCTTGTAATTTTTGTTTCTTTTTTATTATGGCCCGAAAAAGCACGTAAAAAGTTTGCAGGGGCGCTTGCAAATGCCATCAATGTTGAAAAGGATTTTTTCGAAAAAATAATGAAATCCGTGATTACAAATCAAAAAGAAAGCCTGACAATCCCGGAAAAACAAAAAATACGCGATCATATTCAACAATTAAATGATGTGATTGATGCCACAAAAAATGAGGTAATCCAGGAAAGAGTGATTGTACATGGCTTAAATATTAGATTGTATATTATGCGCCTTATCAACACCCTACAATCGATGGACTCATCATCGAAAACCTATAAGATAAACCCAAAATTTTCTGGACTTCGTCCTTCGCTTGAACGCTTTTCAAACGCAACATCAAAAGCCTTCGAGGTACTGATTGTTGCACTGAATGAAAGAAAAACGGTAAATGATTTCCCTGATTTAGGTGTTGAGTTCGAGAACCTGCGCCTCCAATTCCGCGAAATAAAATACCGCGAAGGAGATGTTAGTAACAACATTACCCAATATTGGGAAAACTCGGCATTTATCTGGAACCTTAAACCCCTGACCCTTGAGCTTGAAGGCATTAAAAATGAAATAGAACTTAAGATGGCCGAAGAATAAATATTTATATAACAGATTTTTTCGCTAATAGCTGATTTCTCCTATCCAGTTGGCAAAGACACATAAATTTGTTCTTTGAACCCTGACAGTCCCGCACGTGCGGGATAAAACTCTGTCAGGGTTAAGCAAGACAGAAATCATTTGTAATTGGTAAAAATCAACCAAAGGAGCGAATCCTAATAACAATTTTTAATTAAAAAATGAGAAGCTAAAAACATACTTTCCACTAAAATCGCAGTAGTACCAAAAAAAGAAACTTAGTGCAACACCGCAAAATTCAATTATTTTTGCCCATTAAAATTCAAAAAAAATGAATCTGATAAGCATATTAAAAAATTGGTTGATTATTGACACAAGCCTTGAAAGGCTTATTGCGCTGGCGGTAGTAATAATTGTTTTATACTTGATTGGCGTTTTTATTAAAAAAATAATAAAGAAAATTTCAAGAAAACAAATTAGAGCCGACAATTCGATATATGCAGCATTTTTAACTGCCATTGCAAATTCGGTTTCGGTATTGCTGGTAACTTTGGGCTTTGCCCTTGGCCTGAGTATAGTACAATTCCCGGCGGCCTATAGCGAAATAGCTGCAACCACCAAAGAAATCATAATGGTTCTTGGTATTGGATTTTTTATTTACCAGCTTGCCGAAATTCCAAGCATCTGGTTTGAAAAACTAATCGAGAAAAACGAACACAGCGTGAACAAAATGTTTGTGCCGGTTATTAAAAAAAGCATCCGTCTCGCGGTGGCTATCCTGGCAATAATTCAGATCATTCAAATTATTTCCAATAAACCTATCACCGCAATTATTGCCGGACTGGGAATTGGAAGTTTAGCCATAGCACTTGCCGCACAGGACACACTCAAGCATTTTATTGGCTCGTTCGTTATTGCCGGCGACAAACCTTTTGAAATTGGCGACCGTGTGGTGGTTGACGGGCACGACGGACCGGTTGAATCGATTGGCTTACGAAGTACCGGCATCAGGACTTTGGATGGACATTTGGTTACCATCCCAAACGGAGAATTGGCCAACCGTACCATCCAAAATATTGGCAAACGCCCCTATATAAAACGCCTTGCAAATGTTACGCTTACCTACGACACATCCCCCGAAAAAATCCAGGAAGGCATTGATATTATCAAAGACTTATTGGATAATCACGAAGGCATGAAACCTGATCTCCCGCCACGGGTTTATTTTAATAACCTTAACAGCGATTCGCTCAACATCCTGGTGCTTTACTGGTATCATCCACCTGATTTTTGGAAATACATGGATTTTTCTGAAAAGATAAACTTTGAAATCGTTAAGCAATTTAATGCCGCAGGTATCGATTTTGCCTTTCCCACGCAAACAGTTTACGTGGCCGGTGATAAAAAACGCCCCCTGGATTTTGGCTTGCAAGAGCATATTGAAAAAGAAATAAAACACTAAGACACTTAGAACACGAAGGAACCCTTAGTACTTGCTATGAAATAACCTGGCTCAATACAATAGATTTCTCCTGCCGCACTTGCGGCAAGAAATCTCCTTAGATACACACATTTGCAAAAACATGTCATTGGTAAGAAATATAATCCTTTAATCTTTCTTGTAAAAGTCAGTGCTCTCAAAAATCTTATCTGCCGATTTGGCTATAAAGCCAGGATATAATTTCCCGCTGCTGTCGGGATATCTTCTTGCAAACTCATAATAGCATCCGGGCACTTCAAAGGCTCCTTCCTCAAAATCTACGGCAACAATCTCCGATTTTATACTCGATTGCTCAAGAAGTTCCAGGGGCGTTCCTTTTATTTCGCCACCCGAATCGTTGATGAGGTAACCGTTCTTTTTCAGGAATTCGTTTACCTTTTCAACAGAATTGAGTTTTTTGAGGTAGTTTACACTAACCGTAAAATGATTGGCACAAAAACCATAAACATAAAGCCAGGCAGCATATTCCGACTCATCGCGCAAGAGCCGGTAAACTTCAAAAGATGGCAGCCCCCAGGTATTTCCACTAAAAATCAATTCGTTGGAATTTAATAAATCAACTTCAATTTTATCCACCAGAGCTTTTACAGTATCCTGCAAAAAACTACTAAACTCAGCGGTTTTGAGCTGACTGATAAAAACCCTCGGGGCTTTTTCGTCGGTTTTATGTTCATAATGTTTCGCATAAAGTTTTTTAGCCTCAAAATGGTAATCGCCCTTTTCGTGGTAGCCTGCCATAAGGAATGGCTTAGCCAACACATCAATATTGATGCGTGGATCGTCGAAGGTGCGAAAAGCTATATGATCGTTTTCAACGGTTTCTCCCTCATCGAGAAAGAGGTTATATACTTTTTTAACCGATGGATTTTGGGTTGTATAAATCTCCCAGAGTTTTCCGAAAAGCACTTCTTTTGTCATGGTTTAATTTTGATAATTTATAAATTGGATTATTATTTCATTTTAGTTATTGGCCGAAAACATTTGGATTCAAAACATACCGTTGATAAACTCTTGCTTAGTTACGTTTTTAAAGTACTGTTCAATATCAATATCTTTTAAACAATGAGCAATTGCAGCTTTATCGTGCTGCTGATTAATAAGTAATTTTTCAATTACTGAAGTTTCATGCAGGCTAAAATAATCGCCAAAAATTTTCGCATTTTCGATGATGCCATCTTTAACATCTAAGTTAAACTCGATATTACCGCCATTGGCTTTCAGCTTTTTTTGGAAATTATATTTTGGTGAATAGCCAAAATTCCATTCCCATGTTTTGTATTTGGTTTCGGCAAGTTCATTTATTTTCTCAATATCCTCATCCGAAAAGTTAATGATTTCCATTTCGGGATGTTGTGCTTTGATATGCTCCTGAATACGATCTCTAAATTGCAAAACATCCATATCGTTGAGAAGATGCTCACTGATATTCGTAACCCGACTTCTTACCGATTTCACGGCTTTATCGCTAAATTTTGAAGGATCAACATTAAGCGCCTTGGAGAGATTTCCAAGCTGTGCCGAAAAGAGCAAAGTACCATGATGAAGAACACGGGTTTTATGCACATGTTCTGCATTTCCCGAAAACTTCCTTCCGTTAATCGTCAAATCGTTCCTACCTTCAAACTTTGCATCTATGCCAATCTGTTGCAGTACCTCAAGGATGGGTTCGGTAAATTTCCTGAAATTCACAAGTTCGTCAGGCTTGCCATTTTTAACAAAGGTAAAATTCAGGTTACCGAGGTCATGAAAAACAGTACCTCCGCCGGTAATTCTTCTTACCACCGGAAGGTTGTTTTCGCGAATATAATCAAGGTTAATTTCGGCCAGGGTGTTTTGGTGCTTTCCAACGATAATGCAGGGCTCGTTGCGCCAAAGCATAAAAACATCAGCATCAAATTGCTTTAAAGCATACTCTTCGGCAGCAATATTAAAATACGGTTCGGTGTAGTTTCTTTCTATACAAAGCATATTATCAAAGGTTTGAAGATGCAAAATTAGAGTGTTTATCCCTCACCGAAACAAAACCAATAAGTTTTAGAAAAGTTTAACAAGGTGGGTTTTGCTAACAGCTAACAGAGCAAAGCCTACTTAAAAATTAAGATGGAATTGTGATGGATATGAAAATAACCTGACCAGGCTACATTTGGAACATTGGCTATTTAATCATCTTCGTCCATATCCTTGATATCCTCTTCACCGCCTGCAATGGTATCGTCATCATCATCGTGGCCATCGTCGTCATCCTGGTTTTCGAGCCTTTCGAGTTCTTCAATCGAATCTACTTTAACGTTAACTTTTATCATGTAGGAAGTATCTTCGGTTTCGACCGTAATGGCATGGAAAAAACTCTGATCGGCTTTATTAATGCGCATTACCACATTTTGCCATCCATCAGGATATTTTTCACGAATGGCCTCTTTTATCTCATCAGAGATGTTGTCAATATTTTTAATTACCCTTTTTTGTATCATTTGCCAGATAAAATATGATTGTTAGTGTCTGCTTGATATTGCCCTAATTCACAATGGCGTGCAAAACGGGCGGGCAAATATAATGTGATGTTTTTCAAAAAAACAAATAGAAAATTATTTTTATTGATAATTTATTTGATAATTAGCGAAACATACCTGAAACATAGGACAATAGGATTATCTTACAGCCTGCAATAATTAAGTTTGGATTGGGATTTAGGTTATACTTTTCAATTCCGGAATTCCAAGCTTTTCATTCACGGCATGATTCTTCTTCTATGGAGTACTCAAAGGAATTTTAGCTGATTCAGCAATTTTAGAAACCTGCTCCTTCTTTCTTAATAAAAAGCGTTGTTGATTATTTTCGCAAGTTATTCAAAACAATATATGCCGTTTATTTCTTTCGTGTCAATCCATTCAATTCCACTATTGGGAACATAATAACAAATTCCAGTCTTAAAATCACGTGCATCTTTATTTTTGTCTATCAAAATTTCCCATTCCATGGGAAGATTATTAGTTCTAATGATTTCATGAAAGTCATTCGATAAAGGTGAAGTTGATTTTGATTTAAGGACAATGAACAAAACTCCAAGTTTTATGTATTTCGCTACCTGTAAATAGCCAGCCAACTGAGAATATTCAGATAAACCCAATGGTGTAAGATGTTTAACTTCAAGTAAGATGTAGGCTATGTTATTAGATTTCTACAATTTAACTCCAAATAAAACATCAAGTTTAGTTTCTACTCAGCAGCAAATTTAGTTATCAATAAAATATTAATAAATTTTTGATAATAATAGAAAGCTAATTCAATAAATGATTGTTCGTTGAAAGATCGAAAAGACAATTACGATATCCAAAAGAGATTATGATAGTCTGCTTCAAGAGAATGCAGGGTTGAAACAACAATTATGCCTTGCACACATAATAAGGGAGTTAAAAATTTTTGAAGACGCTTTCGATTGAACCTGGACACCAAAGTTAAAACAGCTTTTTTAAGAAACTATTTCTTATGAGAAACAAATGACACGTGATGATTATTTGGGGATAAATCAAAAAGTAAAAGAATTTGAAAATCAGTTGACCGAATTATTAGATGTTGACTATTCAGATAAACACCAAAAACTTAGAGCATTTATAAAGAGACATTACTTCTTTAGTATCCAGCTTTCAAGAATGCCATACAATTCAGCCGGTTTTATTGGTTTGGAAATGTAATCGTTCATCCCGACAGCGAGGCATTTTTCCTTATCACCTTTCATGGCATTGGCGGTCATGGCCACAATAGGGAGGTCTTTTTTATTAAGTGTTTCGCGAATTTCACGGGTAGCCACAAACCCATCCATTCTTGGCATTTGAACGTCCATAAACACTAAAGAATATTCAGCATTTTGAAGTGCTTCAAGGGCTTCAATCCCATCATTTGCTACATCAATCCTGATACCTGTTTTCTGTATCAAAGCAGTAGCAACACGTTGGTTTATAAAATTGTCTTCAACCAGGAGAATTCGGGTACTTTCAGGCAATGCCTGCAATTGTAACAGGTTGGTTTCTTTTTTTCTTTCCTTAAAATTCGTGGTTTTAAAATCAGAAATTCCCATTACACTTACAATGTTATCGAACAGGACAGATTGCTTAACTGGTTTGGTGAGGTAGGCAATATTTCCGAGTTCTTTAAAAATACTTCTATCACCCCAATCACCTACAGAAGTTAAAACAACTGCCGGAATTTTACTTTTTTTACGTATAGCTTTAATAAATTCAAAGCCACTCATTTCAGGCATTTGGAAATCTGAAATTATCAAATCATAAGCGCCGTAATTTTGGGTATCAAAAGCCAGAAGGGCATCCTTGCCGTTTTCAAAGAGATCAGCATGAAATCCAAATGATAGTAAAGTTTCGAGAAGTATTATTCGGTTAGTCTCATTATCATCAACTACTAAGACGTTTAACCCGGCAATTTTTTCAGGGATTTTTATATCTTCTTCACTGTTTTTTTCTGATTGTTTAAATCTTGCAGTAAAGTAGAATGTACTTCCTTCGTCAACCCGGCTCTTCACCCATATTTCACCATTCATCATTCTCACCAGATTTTTGCAAATTGTTAGCCCAAGTCCTGTTCCACCAAATTTTCGGGTGGTAGTGGCATCGGCTTGCGAAAAGCTTTCGAAAATGGCCTGCTGCCGATTTTCAGGAATTCCAATTCCAGTATCTGAAATTTCAAACAAAAGTTCTAGTTCATCTTTAGCAAGCGGATACTCTTTACTTACATTAGCAGAGTTGTTATTAACAGTAATAATTATTTCACCTTCTTCGGTAAATTTGAGTGCATTTCCTACAAGGTTGAGAACAACCTGCCGCAGGCGACCAGGATCACCAATAAGATACTTCGGCACTTCCTGCTTTAACCTAAGGTTTAATTCGATGCCTTTGTCCTCAACTTTGTGTACTACAACATCTGCTACACCTTCGATGATTTCCCGCACGTTGTAGTCAATTTTTTCTAATTCCAACTGACCGGCCTCAATTTTTGAAAAATCAAGAATGTCATTTAAAAGGCTAAGGAGTACATCGGCACTGTCTTTGGCCATTTTGAGGAATTGATATTGTTCCTGGCTTAGGTCTGTAGGCAAAACCAACTCCAGCATACCGATAATGCCATTCATCGGAGTGCGAATTTCGTGGCTCATGTTAGCTAAGAATTCGCTCTTGGCCCTGTTAGCCTTCTCGGCTTCCAGCTTCGCGATTTCGATGGCTGCAGCTTTATCTTCCAGTTCCCGGTTCAGGGCAACTACACCACGGTTTGTTTCTTCTAATTCATGATTGATGGTTTCAATCTGGTTGTTTCTTTCCTGCAATTGCTTGAGCAAAAACAAAAGTTCGTTATTCTGCGAGTTGATGGTATCGACCATGCTGGCATCGCCACGTTCGATGGTTTTTTTAAAAGCATTTTGAATGCTTAGGATTTTCTTTTTATCAAGAGAAATAGAAAATCCCGGCAACCATTTGGCGGCGGTAATTGTTGTTCCTTTTCCTATTTCCGATTGGATATGAAAATCGTCCATTAATCGTTGTGAACCACTCAATCCAACACCCATTCCGGTTTTAGAGTGATATTTACCCGACTTGATTATTTCAAGGTCTTTTATACCGGGACCATTATCAGAAAAAACAATAACAGCGCCATCAGATTCATTTTTTCGTTCAGCAATAGAAAACTCTATAGTACCCCCTTGTGCATGTTCAATAATATTACGGCTTAACTCCGAAACTGTAGTCCCTATCCTGATGCAAGTGGTATTGTCGAACTGTAACTCACGTGCAAGCAGGGATCCCAGGTTGCGGGCTCTTACTACATCTGATTCAAATTGAACCTGTATTTCGCCTACATCATGAAGCGTAACGGACGATAAGAACGGTAGCGTCGTCATTGGGTCTTGAGTATTGATTAAGAATTAGTTCGGTATTTGTTTGTGGCGGTTTGCTCCAATCTATGTCTTCGGGGCTCCAACGGGTAGTTATGCCATCAGAATAGAAACAAACTGAATCGCCGGGCCTGAAATTATTTTCGAATACACGTGGGGTTCGCATGTTATGCCCACAAATTCCGCCATAAGATAAAAGGTTTATTTTGCCTTGTGGGGTCATAATATAGCCTTCGATATTTCCAATACCACAAAAGGACATTTTATTTATCCGGGTGTTTACCAGGGCCAAAGCAATGGTTACACCTCTTGTTCCACGTATGGAATTATGAACAAATTTTATGAGTTCATCAACAGGTAAATCCTGTTTAAGTAATAATTGTTCTTTGGCAAGATGTGATGCTATATGTGCCTGGCTTCCGTGACCCAAACCATCTATTACCGAAATAATGGTTGTGTCGGGGCCGGTGTGATTTATTAAAAAGGCATCGCCGTTAACCTGTTCGCCGGGCTTAGGGCGAGAGGCCGCCCCGGGGAGGAGTTTATGGTTTAAACCTATCCAAATTTTGGCAGGAACCCATTTAAGGCAACGAATACAAGTTTTAAAATCGTGGTTCTCTATGGAAAATATTTCTTTGACTTTGGCAGAGGAAACAGGGTTTATTTCCAGTTCATCGGAAAACCTTTGTATGGTACCCAGCCCGAGGCCCAGCGTACTTTTTTCGGAGTAGCCGTCTTGAATAGCATTTTTTATATTTGAGATTCCATTACCGGAATCACAGCACCAAAACTCGATAGCTTTTTTATTGTTATTATCTTCCAGTTGGCATATTACAATTTTCCCTTTTCCGCCTCCATGCTTGAGTACGTTCGTAACCAGCTCCGAAACTAAAATAGCTATTTCGCCTGTTTTTACTTCATCGAAATCCATTTTTACAGCGGTGTTTACAGCTTTTCTTCTACAAACACCAACGTCTGATTCGTTT
>Ga0075111_1001046_pt1 | contig 12908 bp, 14 predicted proteins | sample AntAceMetag02UKK_FD_69787 | JGI IMG/M metagenome (GOLD analysis project Ga0075111, IMG submission 69787) | Saline lake microbial communities from Ace Lake, Antarctica - Antarctic Ace Lake Metagenome 02UKK | ecosystem: Environmental > Aquatic > Non-marine Saline and Alkaline > Saline | place... | reverse complement strand
TTGTATCTGCCGAAAATGGTTCAAGCCAGATGTGCGTCAGATAGGGCGGCAGAAAACCTGCGCCAACCCCAACTGCATGAACGAACAACATCGAAGACAATGTGAAAAATGGAATAGAAAAAACAGTGATTATTCCAAAACAAACTATCTTGACAAGAAAATTGCAGTTATTCAAGAAGCATTACCGGATGAGCCACCCATTGCAAATAACCGGCAAACTCCCATTTTGCCCCATGAAATCATCCTTAATGAATATGGAGCAAAACATCTTGTCATACTCAGATATTTGATTTTTCTGGTCGTTCAGGAATGCCAGGGCCAGCGCCCGGCCTGTGTAAAAGCGTTTCATCAAGGAGTGGAAGCCCTGGCAGATGGTGCCTCCTTTCGGGGATATGGTCCTGAAAAGGGATATCCCTTTCTCCGGGATAAGATTGCTGTCAACGAGTATCAATCCCGGGGCATGGACATTGATGCCGACGAGATTTTTATCAGTGATGGATCAAAGTGTGACACGGGTAATTTCCAGGAATTGTTTGCCCCAGATATTCGGGTGGCCATTCCGGATCCGGTTTATCCCGTGTATCTGGATACCAATATCATGGCAGGAAGGGCCGGTGATTTTGACGCCCGGCGGTTCAGTAATTTGCTGAGCTGCAACGCACTTTGAGTGGTCTTTTTGGGAATTCCGCCCAGATTCACTATGAAATACAAATTAGCCTTTAACAAATGTGTCCATGATAGAAAGTGGCAAAATCAGCCTGTTTTTTGAGCCTTTTAATATCTTAAAACCAAATCCCTCATAGAAAGAAACAGCATTTTCATCTTTGGCATCAACAACCATACCTAAAATTCCCACCTTTTCTGCTGCTTCCAATGTTGTTTTGAAGGCATGAAAAATCAGCACATCACCGTAACCTTGCCCTTGAAATGCTTTATCAACCGCAAGCCTGCCAAGCAGCAAAAATGGGACATCCCTATAGCTTGCCAGCTTAATATCATCCGGTAAATTATCGCGTGAAACAGAGTGTGCACTGATTGAATAATATCCAATCACCTGTTTTTTTTCTGCCAAAACATATATTTTGGTCAGGCTACGCCGTTGATCCTGATTAGCACCGCGTTGAAGATAAAGGTTAAGAGCTTCAACTCCACAATTGAAGCCTTTACGATCATGTTTTTTTGGGTTCAAATGTTCAAATTGCATGTGAGGCAGTAATTTCCTTGTACTTTTTAGCTGCTTTTATCATACGCTCTGTTGGCTCTGACAGGTTCTCTATCATATCAAAAAACGCATACCAATCCTCTTGCGTGAACAGTGTTTTTTCATGTTCTGCTATGATTGATTCAGCCTTCTCACGAATACTATGACGAACAAATTTGCTCTTATCGAGCTTGACGTATAAACGAGCACGCTCCATTAAATCTGCCGTTACAGCATCCATACGAAATTTTAATGTATTATCTTTTATTGCATTTATATTCATAATAGACTCCTTTGGGTTACAGTTTTCATTATTGTACCCACAAACGTACTCATTGTCAATAGACTGGATGCACCATCCTGGAGACTATACCAAACCGGGAGCAAAAGTGCTTCAATAGGGTGTACCACAGAATAACAAAGCAATATGAACGTCAACTCGCAAGGGCTCAACGTAGACTTGCAAAATGTGAAAAAGGATCTTCCAATAGGAAAAAGGCAAAATTAGCAGTCGCAAAGATTCATGCAAAGATAGCTGACGTTCGATCTGATTTTTCACACAAATTAACCACCAAGTTAGTCCGTGAAAATGATCTGATTGCAATAGAAAATTTACAAGTGAAAAATATGATCAAGAATCACAAACTTGCTAAAGCGATATCTGATGTTGCATGGGGAGAATTGGTTAGACAGTTTGAATATAAAGGCAAAGCTTACGGACGCGAAATCGTTCAAATAGATAAGTTTTTCCCGTCATCAAAACGATGCTCTGAATGTGGCTACATATCTAAGAGCATGCCATTAAATATTAGAAAATGGGTTTGTCCTGAATGCAAAACCGAGCATGATAGAGATATCAATGCAGCTAAAAATATTTTAAAAGCGGGTTTGGCTATTTTGGTCGGTTGTGACCAGGTTAGACAGCCTTAAAAAACCATAGTGTACCGAGGGGCATCCGGGAGCACTTTAAAAGTAAGTCTGTGGAGAGAACCGTAAGACCTAAGTTTTAAGCTCGGGCTATCTCGATGAATCAGAAATTTTTAAGAGCGATCTTTTAGAATCCCAATCCTTTAGGTTTGGGAGTATGTCAAACTAATACGCTAAAAAACATCAACTCTCTGAACCCCTACTTGAGGCCGTGGGAGAGATCCTACCGGACAAACAGGAGATTGAGCTTGACCCTGATGAAACTGTAGATTTGCAAAAAGATCAAGCTCCAGATGAAAACAGAACACAAGACACTGCCACAAAACCACCAGACTGGCAGAATAGAGAAAAGTACCGGGAGTATACATTGAACTTAATCATTGATTTAAAAAACAGTAATTTACCACTTAAAGGAATAGTGGATAAGCTCTATGAAATAGGGGTCAAAACCTGAACTGGCAAAGATAAGTGGAGCACTGGCACGGTCGGCAATATGTTAAAATATTCAAAATAGATTTCAAATAGAAATAGTTTGCGGGATTAAAATGAAAAAAAAGAAAAAAAGGGGAAAAAAGGGGACAGCTCGAGTAAACCTTAATCCCAATATCAAAATATCTGCAATTATTTTGGAATATGCTTCTGATTTTATTAAATGGTAAACATTGTTTGATATGGAAAAATAGATTTTCAGTGTTAATAAAAACAATGGGTCAAAAAATCATTCATTGATATCATCGAAACCCACCCTGGAATTTAAATAGGATACATTTATTTCATCTTTTAATGTTTGATTTTCATTCTTTAATTTAATGCTTTCAGCTACTGACTTCTCTACTATGTTTAACAAGATAGATACAGCTTCCTTTGATGCCTGACTTTCTACTTGCTTTAAGTCTGGCTGAATCCTTTCCAATATTTCAGTGAGGTTTGCTGTAGTCATAAGAAGCCATCATATTGATAGAAAAGAAATTTGGCAATAATTTATTTTTAATACCTTGATTTTTTTACCTTGCCCGGAAATTTAAACAAGATACAGTTATTTTGGGTACTGTGAAGGGTGATCTTCACGACATTGGAAAGAATTTAGTGTGCATGATGGAGGCCTTTATCCGGGATGAAAGTCTTCCCCGGTCCACATTATAAATTTTGTCCAGTATAGTAGTCGAACTCCTCCCGGGCAAGGGTCAGGGAAATCTGGGCAATGGCCAGATTGCCCATGGCCGACACCAGTTCGTTCTGGGCCTCATTGAGCCGTACCAGGGAAGTTTGGCCGGACTGATATTCAAGCTTGACAAGATCCCGGGTGGTTTTGATCAGGCTGGTGTTCTCCTTTTGAAGCGCCAGTTGTAGCCGGGCCGTTGAAATTTTTTCCATGGACGTGCGTATATCAGCCATGGCAGTGATGGTTGTGTTATTCCTGTTATCTTCCAGTTCCCGCTGGGCGGAAAGGGCCTGCCTGATGTTGGAACCGGTGGTTCCCCCGGTAAAAAGATCGAAACTGACATTGATGCCAAGGGAGGCCCCCATGCTGTCTGTGTCGTCAAATCCGTCTCCGGTCTGGGTGCCATAGACTCCGCTGAGGGAAACCGTGGGAAAATAGTCTGACCGGGCCACTTCAACCTGGGCTCGGGCTTCTTGAATGGCCATATCCGCCTGTTCCAGGTCCGGCCGATTCAGCGCCAGGTGCTGGATTTCATTGTCCACCAACCCATGAACATCTGAATACCGATGGCTTTCCTCTGCTTGGGTTTTTAACGGGGCAAGGGTCATCCCCACTGGCAAACGGGCATTCCCATATCCCATGAGGGCGGCAAGTCCATGAATGGCCTCTTTGAAATCCTGTTGGGCCGTGAGCAACGCAGATTTTGCCGAGTTTACTTTGGTTTTAAAATTTAATACATCGGAATAGGAGCCTGTACCCATTTTTTCCTTGGCAGATGCCTCGGTTTCCTGGTCCCGGTTAAATGCCATGTCCGATTGAGCAATACGAATATTTTCCTGGGCCAGCTGGGCATTTAAAACGGCCTGGGCCACAGACCAGGAGAGGATTCTCTGGGCATCCAACAGTGCCGCCTTGTTGCTTTTTTCACTGTAATCTGCAGCCAGGTTCGAATATTTTCGGGAAAAACCATCAAACAACACCTGGGTGGCAGAAATTCGAGCCGTATACAGGGTTTCCTGGGCACCCGGGGCTGAATTGGATGTGTTCTCCGTATAGTTGATTCCGGAAGCCCCTGACACCCTGGGGAAATAAGCAGCCCGGGCCTGGGCAACAGCCTCCCTGGCTTGATGGATCCTTTCCAGTGCGCTGTCCATGGAGGGGTTATTTGCAAGGGCGATCTGTTTGGCCTGGGCCAGGGTCAGGGGTTCTGGGGGGGAAGGCACCGTCGAGTCATGAGGGATGGCAGACGACGTGTTCCTTTGGGAAGCTTGATCGGCCAGGGCAATGCTGTCCCCCTGGCAGGAGATCAGGGTAAATATGAGGGAAAAAATAAACACCGGAAACGTCATACCACGGGTAAATGGTATCCATTTGTGATTCGTCATTTTTTGTTCCTTCTTTTGTGTCCGGGATGATTACCCCGGCCAGATTCTCTAAATAATTCTGGAAAGCCGCAAGGGGTCTGTCCCCCGCTTAAAAGCGGGTTCCAGTTCATGTCTGGACAGGGTCTTTTGCCCGCTAAGCGTGGCCATACCCAGCCGGACATCATTGACAATGAATGGGTTATATGATGGGCCGGGAAAATGGGAATGCGCCCTGATATCAGCTCCTTGATTATGTATTGTTCAAACAGAGGATATCATTTTATTGCATTAAATATAAAGTTTTTTTATGAACCGGGAAAATGGGAATGCGCCCACAGAGAGTGACGTCAATTTTTGATAAAAAAGGGATTGATTCTACGAACAGCCCTTCAGAGAGTATTATAAACCTCAATGCCGAAAAGGAAATAGAAAAAAGAGTGGCTTCATATATCCTTCCAGAGCGAAGTGACGCGCAAAAAAAGCTATTGCAAAAATATCTACCATCGCAATGCAGATATTTATAAATGAAGTGACTTGTCAAGGACGTTCCGGACAGCAAGTGAAATGGTTTTCGGGGTGATGGGTTTCTGGATAAAATGCGTATCAAGGTCTGAAAGACCATTGCGAATAATGGCATTTTCCGTGTATCCAGACATCAGGATGACCTTCAGTTCTGGAAAGCGTTTCTGTAGAGCTATTGCCATTTCAATACCATTTTGTTCGGGCATGACCACATCCGTGAGTACGAGGTCTATGATCCCCTGGAATGCTTCAAAAACGGTTTGTCCCTGTTTCCCGTTTTCTGCTTCAATAATGGTATACCCCTGGGAAGAGAGGGTTTTCTTGAGCATTTTACGAACCATGTCATCATCCTCCACCAAGAGAATGGTTTCAGTACAGATTCGATGGGGCATGGGACTCTTGAACATTGACACGCTTTGTTCATTTGCTGTGTCATAAATCCGGGGAAGATATATTTTAAATGCGGTTCCAAGACCTGGTTCACTGTACACATCAATATCCCCCTTGTTTTGTTTGATGATGCCATACACTGTGGAGAGCCCCAACCCCGTCCCTTTTCCCTGTTCTTTTGTGGTATAAAACGGTTCAAAGATATGTTCAAGAATATCCGGAGACATCCCCTCCCCGGTGTCGGAAATGGTGATTCGGATATAGTCCCCCGGGGTAACGTCAAAATGATAATTTAAAGTAGCCTCTTCCAGAATGATTTCTTCGATTTCAATGGTCAGCTTTCCCCCCTGGGGCATGGCATCCCTGGCGTTTATGCTCAGGTTCATAATAATCTGCTCCAGTTGAGATCTGTCTGCATTGATCAAGAAATTCTCTCCCCCGTGAATCACGGAAATGTGAATGTCTTCACCCAGCAGGCGACCGATCATTTTAATGATATTATCAATTTCTTTTTTGACATTGAGTGTTTCTTTTTTAACCATCTGTTTTCTGCTGAAGGCCAGTAGCTGCTGGGTCAGTCGGGCAGCCCTGTGTCCGGACTCCAGAATTGTGCTGATGTTTTCGTAAAGGGGGTTTGTGTTCTCAATGTCCAGCAGGCAAATTTCCGCATAACCGATAATGGCGCTGAGAATATTGTTGAAATCATGGGCCACGCCACCGGCAAGTCGCCCCACAGATTCCATTTTCTGGGCCTGGTGCAATTGATTTTCCAGCCGGGCCTGTTCCTTTTTTTTCTGTGAAAGATGTTCCAGCATATTATTGAATCCAGAGTAAAGAACCCCTATTTCATCATTTTTGCCCTGGGGGGCACGGAGGGTATAATCACTCTGGGTGGTGATGGTGCGGGTGATGCCTGCAAGGTGGATAATGGGAGCTGATATCTGTTTTTGAAGACAGATGGCCAGAAATACGGCAATGCACAGAATCAACAGGGTTCCGGGAAAAAGCGTCAAGTAGAAGGATCGGGTTTTCAGGTTTATTTCGTTGGTATCTGCCTGAATAACAATGGTGCCGTAATTTTTGCTTTGATACATCACAGGCACAGCAATGGAAAAAGTGTTTCCCATGAAATATCCGTCATTATAATCCGGGGCTTCAGGGGGGGAAGGCGTTTGGGTATGACGTTGGAAAAAGGAAAAAATGTTGCCGTTTTTATCATACAGTGATGCCGACTGGATATAAGAGATATGCGCCATTTTTTTCAGGATATCTGTGGCACCCGGCCTGTCTTCAAAGACCAGGGGAGAGACGCAATACTCACCCACGATGGTTGCATTGATTAAAATATTTTGTGCCAGTTCTTTTTTTAAGCTCTGATTTTGCAGCCATCCGCTCAACATATAAACGGGCACGATGGTCAATAGGGCCACCAGCAGAATGATGGCAATGAGTTTTGCTCGGATGGAAACAAATAAAGAAGTCATCCGTTCTGGCCTCCCGTTGTTTCCACTATGCGGGCCAGCTTGAGCAATAGATAACTGATATTGAGTTTAGATGCCGAAGCCGCTTCATTGTTGATTTCAAATCGAATCTGTTCATTCTCAACATACATGTTTATGTGAACGCCTTTGCTGGCATAGCCTTTATTGTCAGAGATGGTGAGAACCGGAAAATTCTTTGAATAATGAACAATATTTGAAAGGGATTGACTGTCTGTTTTTCCGATAAAAAGCATGTGGCATCCGGCAATGTCAGCCAATGTATTCACCAACCGAATGTCAACGGGCTTTCCTTTGATGGGCTGACGGGAAAAAACGGTTTGCAAGATATCACCAAAGGGGTTGGGACCCATAACGCCGATGACAAAGTGTTGTGCTTTATTTTTTTCGGAGAAGGGGGCCGGCCACTGAACAAAACGGGTAAACCGTTCCATAAATACAGATTTTAAAAGGTATTCATGCTGTTTTGACTGCTGGGCCAGGGACGGTGTCGGGGAAAGGCTGTTGTTTCCGGGGATGAGTATAAGGCCGTGGGCGAAAATCAATATAAACAATAGGTGTTTGATTTTTATATGCATTAAATCCCTGAATGGTAAATATTCGGGTTGGCACATGTAAATATTTGACCAGTGCCCCATATCCGCTTAGTTGGGACTGCGTAGCATACTATTGCTATGTGAGCAGGCCTAAATGAGTGAATATGGGGTGCTGGCCGAATATTTACCCTGAATGTGGTGGCCGATGATTGACAGAGTAAATATGCCATAGGACAGCGCAAGGCCAAGCTTCTGCCACCGGGGAAATGGGTCAAAGAAAAAATCAAAATCGAAACTCCAGTTTCATGCCCAGGGACACGGGTTCTTCAATGAATGAGGCCTGGCGGGGATATTGTCGGGACAGATCTTCATAAAATTGTATGGTATAGCGAACATGATTCCAGCTAACCAAATTCATGCCATACAGGGTCAATTCTGCATGGGTTTTGCAGGGGAGTTTCCAGGAAAGGGATGTGTTCAATGTGAAAGAGGGCTTACCGTAGCCATGATTTGTCAAGGCATCATAAATATCATTCATCTCTTCCTTTGATGTCTCTGTACCATATTGATTGTGGGCATCCTTGAACATGTCCAGCAGGTCAATTTGATTCTGGCCCCAGGAAAACCGGGTGTTGATGTGTGATTTCAAGGCATCTGACCACCGATGATGCCAGAACAGCTTAAGGGTGTGACTGGGAAAATTGTTGATGCGATTTTCGGCGTAATTGTCAACAGGCATGGGGTCTCCATCGGGATTAGTCAACTCCGCTGGAATGGTAATCTCAGGATCATAATCCAATTGATGGGTCCATGCGTAGTTAATACCAGCGGTATCTTTTTTACCTTTTATTGTCAGTCCGGCTTCAACGCCGCACAGTTTAAGGCTACCCACCACATCTGCCCCTGATTCCGTCCAGGAGACCTCATCCAGAATATTATAATAAACATTGGTATTGAAATTCATTTTTCCAAAGTTATGTTCGTACATAATTTCATAGTTGACCAGGGTTTCTGGATCCGGGGGGGCCTGGTCATTGTAATCCATGGTGTAAAGTTCAGGAAAATTGGGAATACGAACAGATTTTTGCCACACGACCCGTACAATGTCTTTGTCCGTCAGACTGGAGATAATGGCGAATCGTGGGGAGTAATACCAGTTTGTATAATCATTTTTATCTGCCCTGCCGGAGACCACAATATGAAAATAGGGGTGAAAGGCCAGATTGGCTTCGCTCAGAATGGAATAGGCGTTGGACTTGAGATGGGGCATCACCGTTGATATCCCGTCTCCGTATGTCTGGTAAAATTTTGAATCCTCCGTGAGAACGGCAAAACGAATGGGGCTTCTCATGTTAAAGACAAATGTATCATCATCCGCTCCCCATTCCGGCAACCAGTACTCATGGGAGTAGATGGTACCCAGGGCAAAGCGAAATTTTTCATTGTGCTCATAATGCAGCATTAAATTTGCATTTATTTCATTCTCGGAAAAGGAGTTGTTGTATTGGGTAATATCTTCCTGGGGCTGATTTATGCCCTGATAACCGGCAATCTCCCTGAAAGAAATGGAATCAAACCCAATACTGGAATCCAGAGAAAGGCGATCTGAAAGGATATGAGTTTTTTCCAGTTCAATCACAGCACTGCGGGTGCGTGATCCTGCAAATTTGTCACCGTCAGCGTACTGGGTTTCCTCGGATAGCCTTTCCCAACTGTAGGAGGTATATCGGGCCCATAGATGCCAGTTGTTTAAAAAAGACAGGTCAAGGTGGAGTTTGACCTGGGGTTCGTCGATGAAATCAGACAGGTAGGACGGTTCATTGGATCCCAATCCCTTGTTTCCCCAAGCTTCCGACATGAATCCGTATCCATACCCATGGGCGCGATCCACATAAAACCAGTCTGTGTTTTTTTCTCCATCAGAGTGGCTGTAACTGCCATAAAGGTAGCATTGAAATGTATCACTTTCATATCCCTGGGAGGCATATGCTGTCTGATATCGGTAGCGGGTATTTGCTTCAATACCAGCCAGACTTCCCTTACTGGTTTGGGCGGTATGGGTGATAATATTGATGACCCCACCGATGGCACCGGAACCGTAGGTCACAGAGCCGGGTCCCCGGATGATTTCAATTTCTCGGATATCGTTCATGTCCCGATTGAAGATTTCCACCCGGGCCCCATCCTGGCTTTTTAAATTCATATTTTTACCGTTGACCAGCAGCAGGTAGTGATAGTTCTGGTCCCCCAGAACCCCCCTGAAGCCAAACCGGGGACCATTCATATGGTTCACAAAGGTGGCACCCGGTACATACACTTCAATGAGATCCATAATGCTTCTGGCCGGGGTAAGCCTGATATCTTCTGCCGTTATCACTGTTCTCGCAACAGGGGCCTTGGCCGCTACAATGCCAGTGATGGTACCTGCCTGGATTCGGATGGTCATTAAATCCTCCAGGGGCATAGAAAACAGCTGTTCGGAATCATGTATTGCTGAAGATGAATTTAAAAAATTCCTGGAATCATGTGGAGATGTGGCGGCATTCACCGGTGCTGGCCTGAAATCAGGTGAAGATATAACAATAGATGCCAGGATCACAAAATAAAAAGCCTTTGGAAATATTTTTTTCCATTTTTGTCTTTTCATGATTTTTATCACTTATAAATAAAAAAGCCAATAAAATGAGTGGATCTTGTTCATTATTTGGTTCAAAAAAGTGGCAGGTGGCAGGTAAATCTGTCATGTATATTATACAAATATTGAATTTGGGGCTTGGTTCTAACATCGGCCATTTGCAGTCATCGCTAAAATTCATTTAAAAATATTTATTATATTATTAAATAGTTACAGCGCAATATTTTTTTAAAAAATTAGAAGTGGCCGGTCTTAGAACCAACCCCTGAATTTGTATTTCAGGCAACGACTTGTAATTAAAATACTTATTTTTTTATTAGAGATGTGTCGATTCAAAATGGCCTAAGTTATGATCAAGCCCTATTTATTAAATATACGATACATACAAGTGATGAAAAAGGCAAGTAACTTTTATTTCTAATGTTATAGGTTTTTATGATTTGTTAAAATTATTAGTAGTTTATGAACAAGGGAACGACCATGATGATAAGTTTATTGCACACATAGTGATGCTTTTGAAATATTCCGGGTTGATCATGACATTGGCCGCTTTGTGTTCCGTGGACATACCAGGGTGATGTTCAAAGGAATGACCAAAGAAGCTTGAAGCCCAGGAGAAGCAAGGCCCCTCCCAATATTTTTTTTACGGTGTGGGGCTGCATTTTTTTTGCATCACCTTTGTGCCAAGATACCCCCCTGCCCAGGCGGCCAATCCTGCAAATATCAGAATTTTTATTGAAATTGACCCCATGGCAGCATAGGTGATAAAGGCAGATAAAGAAGAAAAGGGAACCGAAAAGGCCGTCACTGTGGCCACTTTTTTGGGGTTAAATCCCTGAAGGATCATCAGGGGAGAGATAATACCGCCTCCGCCCACCCCCAGAAGACCGGAAACAAACCCGGCCAGAACCCCACCAGCAAAGGGCCCCCGGAACACAGACGAACAAAAGGCGATGATAGCCTTATTCCCTGGTATCTCTTCCAGGCGTTGGGGAAGCTCATCTAAAGGGATGTGCATGGCAAAGGGAAAGGATATATACCCCACCTCTTTGTGTGAACGAACGTCCAAAAAAAATAAAGTGATCGTTGCTCAGTACCTTGCGCATGCCTTCAATGCTCATAAGTACCCACATATATGTTTTTCGGTATTCCACAGACATATACCATTGATATTTATGGCTTTTATTTTGAAGAATATATGCTTGGGTACTTACCATGCTTACCAGAACTCAAAAATTCAAAATTCATTTCTGTTAAAACCTGATTCAATTCGTTCATCTCTGTCTCTTTCCTCTTGGGGGTAAAATCATTTTAATATATGCAATATCGATGATATGTTTTTGGAGTTACCCCCTTTTCCACTTGATCATCGAGTATAATAAATTACGATATGGGAATATATAGAGAATATCAAGAGTAAATACCCTCTATTCGCTTATTTTTAAAAAATAATCGGGGTCTGAAATCATTTGTCAGTTCCAGGGCTGCAAGTCCACCACCGGGAGGCTGGACTGCCTATGCGGATCTCTGGCTGGACGTCCTCATGACCAGCAGGTTTCCCGCCAGTATGAAGACTACGCCGATAAAAGCCGAAACCGACCAGGTGTAATTTTCAAAAAAAGTTGACAGGGTAAGGGCGATAATGGGGAATAGCACGGTGGCATATGCTGCCTGCTCAGTTTTGATTCTACCCAAAAGAGCGAAATACGCGGCAAAGGCAATGACCGATCCCACAATGACCAGGTAGAGGAGGGAAACGATATAGGGCATTCTAAGGTCGAAGGAAAAACTGTGGCCGGTGGTAAATAGAAAGAGGGTCAGCAATAATGCGCCATAAAACATGCCCCAGGAAGTATTGCCGCACACAGAGAGACCCGCACGGCGATTCCTTGCGGAAACAATACCCCCCAGAGAAAAGCAAAGTGTTCCGCAGATACTGAGTATTAAGCCGGTTAGGGCACCGGATTTCGTTGACAGTTCAATTAACTCCATTCGAAAAATCATGATAATTCCAAGGGTTCCCGCCATGCCACCAAGGATGACCCTCGGGGCTGGCCAGCGTTTTGCCGGAATGGAAATTAAAATTATGGTCATGGTGGAGGCGGTGGAGAAAATTACCGCAATCACGCCCGTGCTTAAATAGTAGGCAGCATGATAGAAGAAAAAAAAATTGGTGGAAAAAATCAAGCCCCCCTGCAATGCCATCATAAAATGATCGCGAATTGAAAATTTCAGGGGAAGTTTTCTAAAAATCGTCCAGCCGAACATAAATATGGCGGCCAGACCTATCCGATATACAACTGAGGCTTCCGGCGGCACCAGTCCAACTTGATATCGAACCGCTATCCAGGTTGATCCCCAGATGAGAACCACTGCGGAATAAAGAATAAATGTTACCATATTAAGTTAAAGATGTATTCATCAAATTACCTCGATTATTCAATGGGGTCGCTGATCAGACTTTTGTCCAGTTTTTTTTAATGAACGGTATATGCTTGTCCTTGTAATATCCATGATTGAACTGTTTCTATTCTCATCTAAGTTGGGGTAAGACACATTTACTTTAATCATTTGCTAATCCTGGATGAAAGTTGATGATAGACTACTGCATGGTCAAGGCTAAGATTTGGGATGATAAAGTCCGAAGAGTATTGCACACCACGGCATCTTTG
>Ga0075111_1001044_pt1 | contig 12929 bp, 8 predicted proteins | sample AntAceMetag02UKK_FD_69787 | JGI IMG/M metagenome (GOLD analysis project Ga0075111, IMG submission 69787) | Saline lake microbial communities from Ace Lake, Antarctica - Antarctic Ace Lake Metagenome 02UKK | ecosystem: Environmental > Aquatic > Non-marine Saline and Alkaline > Saline | place... | reverse complement strand
GATAAAAGGCATTGAGCTTTTTAAAGATCAGGGTATTGAAGCTGTCGCTGTCTGTTTTATGCATTCTTACGCCAACAACACCCATGAAGAAAAAACCAAAAAAATTATCCAAAAGCATATGCCGGATGCGTATCTGTCCGTCTCTTCATCCGTCCTTCCCCAAATCCGGTTTTATGACCGGGTGAGTACAACCGTGCTTAACGCTTCAGTGGGGCCCATTTTAAAAGGGTATTTGTCAAAACTCACCACCCGTCTTTTGGAAAACCAATTTTCCGGAATCTTTTTAATCATGCAATCCAATGGCGGGGTGACCACACCCGAGGCGGTCATCGAACTTGCGGCAAGCACCCTTCTTTCAGGTCCGGCTGCAGCCCCCATGGCCGGGATCGCCTATGCTGAACTGCATGGACAAAAAAGCTTTATTACCGTGGATATGGGCGGAACCAGTTTTGATGCCGCCCTTATCAAAGATGCCCAACCCATCGTAACAATGGATGGGAAAGTGGATCGCATGGCCCTTGCCCTGCCCATGATGGAAATCAACACCATTGGAGCGGGTGGTGGCAGTATTGCCTGGATTGATGAAGGCGGACTCCTTCGCATGGGGCCCAAAAGTGCGGGTGCGCGGCCTGGACCCGTATGTTACGGTCTTGGCGGAAAAGAACCCAGCTGTAGTGACGCCAACCTGATTTTAGGATATCTGAGTGCTGATTTTTTTGCCGGTGGTCAGATGAAGCTGGACAAAAAAGCCGCAGAAGAGTCGATTCAAAAAACAGTTGCCGATCCTTTGAAAATGAACCTGATTGAAGCGGCATACGGCATGTATCATATCATGAATGTGAACATGGCATCCGCCATCCGGGAAATTTCGGTTCAAAGGGGATTTGATCCCCGAGATTTTCTTTTGGTGTGCGGTGGGGGAGCCGGCCCCATACATGCGGCCATGATTGCCCTTGAACTTGAAATTTCAAAAATTCTGATCCCCAAGGAATCGTCCATTTTTTGTGCGGCAGGCATGCTTCTTTCCGATTTAAAACACGATTTTGTACGAAGCTTTCATTCCTATTTTTCTTCAGAAAGTATTGAAAAAGGACATTGGCTTTCATTGATTGCAAACCTTGAAGCCGAAGGAGAAAAAATTCTTTCCAATGAAAAAATCCCCAAGGAAAAACGACACCTACAATTTTTTCTTGATCTTCGGTATATCGGTCAATATCACGAAGTCAGCGTGCCGGTTGCCATGGATGATATAAAAACAATGGCATTTGAAACAATGGCCGATGGCTTTCACAGCGAGCACAACCGGCTTTACGGGTATGATTTAAAAGAAGAGAAAACAGCTGTGGAACTGGTTAATATCCGGATGACGGCGATCGGAACAACAGACAAACCGGCCTTTCGAAAGGAAGCCTTTGCCGGGGTTGATCCGTCTGTGGCCTTAAAAGGAAAAAGACCCGTGTTCAACCCGTCAACAATGGATTTTACCTCCATCAATATCTATGACGGTAATAAAATGGGATTTGGCAATCAGTTAAAAGGACCTGCGATTATCGAACAGAAAAATACCACCCTTTTTGTTCCGTCCATGTTTGAAATTGAATGCGATCAATACGGCAGCTTTATGATGACAATAATAAAGGACACCCCCCCGGCACACGGTGAAAAGAGAGGACTTAATGGATAAAAAAATTGATCAAATTTTAGCCTCGGTTTTTCAAAGGCGGTTCAAATCCATTACAGAGGAAATGGGACTGACCCTGTTAAGAACAACACGGTCTCCGATTTTAAATGAAGCAAGGGACTTTGTTACAGGGCTTTATGACCATGAGGGCAGGATGCTGGAGCAGACCGAATATATCCCGGTGCTCGCCTTTGCGATCCAGCCGGCATGCGAATATATTATCAACTATTTTGGAGAGGACATTTTTGAGGGTGATATCATTATCCACAATGATGTTTTTTCAGGCGGAAACCAAAACGCAGATGTTGCCGTTTTCAAGCCGATCTTTCATGAAGAAAAGCTTGTTGCCTGGGCTGCCTGCAAAGGGCACCAGGCTGATATCGGCGGTGCGGTTGCCGGCGGATACAACCCCGAGGCAAGAGAGGTATGGCAGGAGGCACTTCGCATCACGCCCGTAAAGATATATGAAGCCGGAAAATTCCGAAAAGATGTCTGGGATATGATCTTTGCCAATATCCGGTACAAGATCGTGGAGGAAGACATAAAAGCCGAGATGGGTGGCTGCGTTGTCGGAGAAAGAGGCGTAAAGGCGCTTCTTGACAGATATGGCATTTTAAAATTTCAAAATCACGTCAACTATCTGTTTGATGTCACGGAAAAAATGGTTAAAAAAGAGATTGATCGTATCCCGGACGGCACCTATCCAGGTGAGAGCTACGTGTATTATGACGGTGTTAGTGACGGCTCAAAAATGAAGATCAATTTAAACGTGATAGCCAAAGGAGAAAAAATTATTTTTGATTATTCCGGATCTGACCCCCAGACTCCGGGATTTGTCAATGCTCCCCTTGCAGCCACTTCCTCCGCTGTTTTATTGACATTTCTCATGCTGATCAACCCGGATATCCCCCACAATGACGGCATTGTAAGACCCATAAAAATCATCAGTCCAAAGGGCAGTTTTTTAAATGCCGAATATCCCGCTGCCACCACTTTTGGCAACAGCATTACCGGCCCCAATGCAGATGCGATCATGAAGGCATTTTCCAACATCCTCCCCAAAAGAGTAACTGCCGGATGGAATCGATTTCTCGGGTTCAACCTGACCGGTATAGATCCCAGACACAATCGGTCTTATGTGGATATTCTCTTTTTAGCATTAAAAGGGGGATCCGGGGGCACCTATATGGCAGATGGGTATGACCATATCGGCTTAATCAATTGTGCCGGCGGTATCCTGGCCCAGGACTATGAGATGTTTGAAATCCAGGATCCCCATTTTCTTGTCAAGCATGAATATTTAAAGGATTCGGCCGGGGCCGGACAGTGGAGAGGGGGCCTGGGTATTGAGACCGAATTTGAAATCTATGGCGAAAATGTTACCGGAATCGCATTTGGAGACGGTGTGGAAGAAGAAGCCAGGGCATTCGGTCTTTTCGGGGGCAAAAAAGGCGCCATCAACCATGTGGAACTTCGTTACCCTGATGGAACCATAAGAACAGCTAAGTCCAAGGAAATTATCCGGAACATTCCCAAAAACACTATCTTTCATGATATCGCCGGTGGCGGTGGCGGGTATGGAGATCCTTTTTTAAGACCGGTTGATAAAATTCTTGAAGACGTAAGAAATGAGCTGGTTTCAAATAAAAGCGCAAAAATGGACTATGGTGTTGTGATCAATGAAGCCACAATGACAGTCGATCATGAGGCAACAAACAGTCTCAGAGGAAAAGCCAGGCTTAGAGGAAAAAACAAATGACACGACCACATGTGGACCATATCGGAATCATTGTAGAAAATCTCGAAAAAAGCATGGCTCTTTTTGAATCTCTTTTTGGTCTTCAAACTCCTGAAATCAAGGAAATGGATGAGGTCGGGTTGAGGATTGCCACATTAAAGGCTGAAAACATTGATATTGAATTGATCCAATATACGACCTGCGCAGATAATTTTGGAGAACGAGTGATGGGGACACCGTCCGGGGTGAATCATCTTTCCATAAAAACAGATGATGTTGACACATCGGTGTTGGAATTTGAAAATAAAGGGGTCTGTGTGATGGAAGGATTTCCACGGACCGGAAGTCATGGCCGTGTGGCTTTTTTTAAAAAAGAAACCACCCGGGACATCTTATTAGAAATATGCAGTGATGACGCTGGCAAAACGAATACAGGGAGTAAGGATGGCCTTTTATAAAGAAAGAAAACTGTGGAATGAAGAAATAGAAACCCTGCCAAGGGAAAAGATGCGTGCATTGCAATTGGAACGATTGAAAAAACAAGTGGCGTATAACTATCAAAATTCACCCTTTTATCGCAATAAAATGGATGATGCCGGTGCCGAACCCCAAGACATCAACAGTTTTGATGCATTTTCAAATATACCGCTCATGACAAAAGATGAGCAACGACAGGCCCAGGAAGATTCCATCGAACAATATGGGAATCCATATGCCCTTTTGGCATGCGCACCCAGAGAAAAAATTGTAAGAATCAATTCAACCTCGGGCACCACAGGCATGCCCACTCTTTATACACTGACCCAGCACGACATAGACGTGGTGAACGAAATGCATGCCAGAAAATACTGGCGGGCCGGGATCAGGCCGGGAGATGTAATGATCCAGGCCCTTTCCCTTTCCATGTTTACCGGCGGGCTTCCGCTGTCCCAGGGGATCATGCACATGGGCGCATGTGTGGTACCCATCGGCATTGAGGGAGGGACCAAAAGAGTTCTTGATTTTATCAGGCTGACATCGCCTGTAGCCATCATTGCCACCCCTTCATTTGGCCAGTATATGATTGAAAAATGTCCACAGATCACAGGAAAAGATGCAGATCAACTGGGACTGAAATGGTTTTTCTGCGCCGGTGAACCCGGCGGTGGAAATCCGGAAGTCCGAAAAATGCTGGCCCAGGGGTTTGGGGCCAAAGTGTTTGATCATACCGGCGGTGGACACGCTTTTCATGGTATCTCCTGCGATGAGCCCCCTGAACAATTCAGCGGCATGCATTTCATCTCGGAAGACCATTGCCTTCTTGAGCTGTTAGATCCACACACAAAAAAAACAATCGACATCAAAGACGGCTCCACAGGAGAAATGGTCTTTACCTTTTTAGACTGGGAAGGCGGCCCGTTTATGCGGTATTCGCTGGGTGACATCCTCAAGGTGTCACTTGATCCCTGTCATTGCAGCATGCCGGGGATGAGATTCAAGATCATCGGGCGGGCAGATGACATGTTAATTATTAAGGGAGTTAATGTTTATCCTGAAGCGATTAAGACCGCCATTTTAAAATTCAGGCCCCAGGTAACCGGATTTTTCCAAATTCTCCTGGACAAGCCAGGGCCGCTTGTGGAACCGCCATTAAATGTCACACTGGAATACGACACATCGGTTTCCAAATCGGAGCTGCCCTTACTTGAAGAAAAGCTGATGTCCCTTTTCAAAGAAGAGGTACGGATTGCACCGAAACTTACCTGGGTGCCGGCCCAAACCCTTCCCAGGGAAGTGAAGAAAACAAGCTTTATCAAGATTAAAACCTAATGCATTAAAATATGACTAAGGATTACAGACAAAATAAATTGAGCTGAAATTTGCAGTCCTAATAATCTCAGGAGTTCTTTTGAAAATTATATTCAAAGCGGTTGATAGTGCCATCGATAAAATCATGTCAGCCATGGGACTCGCTTCAGTTACTCTGATGGTATTGCTTTCCCTGTTTATTTCAACGCAGGTGTTCAGCAGGTATTTTCTGGGCATGCATATCCCCGGACTTTTTGATCTGTCCATATATTCTCTTATCATTTTCACCTTTCTTTCAGCACCCTATGCATTAAGAGAGGGGCAGCATATCAGCGTGGATCTGTTGCTTACCCATCTGGATGAAGGTGCCAAAGCCGGTTTTAAAATAAGCACCTTAACCGCTTCTCTTTTTTTTGTTGTTTCCCTGGGCCGAATCAGCTGGGAATGGGCATACAACTCATTTTCATCAGGTGCAATGACAATTTCCGAAACCCCGATACCCAAGGGAATCCTTATATCAGCTATTACCCTTGGCTGTTTTTTGCTCTTTATACAAATCCTTCGGATGATTGTAAGCCTATCCATTCAATCCGCTCATTTATTTAACATAAAAACTTTTTTTTCCGGCAAATCCAATAACCCGCTTATCTTCATAACCATTTTTATCCTTGGATTAATTACAGGCCTTTTGTTAACCCTGTATGTGAATGAAATCGTCGGAATATGCTTTACCGCCCTTTTTGTCCTGTTATGCGGTATGCCGGTTTTCCTGGCCCTGGGTTTTGTCGGCAGTGCGGGCATGGTTTTGTTGATAGGAGAATCAACCTTAAGGCAATTGCCGTTTCTTGCCTACAAATCAGTGGAAAGCTTCCCTTTGACCTGTCTGCCCCTTTTTATCATTGCCGGCATTATTATGGAAAAAGGAAAGATCGTTGACCATGTGTTTTTATTTTTCAGATATTTTGCAGGCAATTATGTTTCAGCCCCTTTGATATCAACGATTCTGGTTGGCGGTTTTTTTTGTGCCATCAGCGGGTCCAGTGTGGCAACCACCTCGCTTATTGCAGCGGTGTCACTACCCATCCTCATCAGCAACGGATATAAAAAATCAATCGCAAGTGGTGTGGTTGCAGGATCCACAATCGGCACAGTGATCCCCCCTTCCATCGGATATGTTTTATACGGTGTTATTACCGAAGAATCCATCGGCCGGCTATTTATTGGCGGTATCATTCCCGCTGTCATGATATTTGGGTTTTATTGCCTGTACATCCTCATTCGTGCCCGAATTAATGTAAACTCGTTGTTTGAAAAAGACCGGAAACCAATGCCAACCAGCAAAAAAGAAGTGCTTAAAGAAAATAAATTCATCGTCCTGGCACGCGCCTTATGCGGCTTGTTTGCGCCGGTATTTGTTCTTGGTGGTATCTATCTGGGTATTTTTACACCCACTGAAGCGGCGGCAATTATGGTTATTTATGCCATCATTATTACCATTTTAATAATGAAAACAGTGACATGGCAGCAATTGTTCGGGATAATTTTGACGGGCACCAAAGTCAGTTCCATGATTCTTATCATCATTGTCGGAGCCCGAATATTCGGGGCACTGACCTCTCAACTTGGGGTTGCTGCCGATCTGGTCGATTTTATTAAGACATCCCAGATTTCACCCTTTAAAACGCTTCTCGTTATTTCATGTATGCTGATGACCCTGGGCATGTTTTTAGATGCGGCCTCCATCATGGTCATTACGCTTCCTGTGGTTTATCCGGTTATCATTGCCGCGGGATTTAATTCCGTATGGTTTGGCGTATTTTTTATCATTGTACTGGAAATTGGGCTTCTGACACCACCAGTGGGCCTGAACCTGTTTATCATCAAAGGGCTGTCGAATTTTGACATGGGAGAAATAATAAAGGGAACATTTCCGTTTATTTTAATCCTGGCGTTCTCTTTGTGTATGCTGACGCTCTTTCCACAACTGGTGACCTGGCTTCCCTCCATGATGATGCAGTAAAGGAGGTATTATGAAAGATTGATCGAAAATAAGAACTGACACCCATAATAAAAAAGGAGATTAAAATGATGACAAAATCAGCAATCAGTAAAATTTTTCTTTGTGTGTTTTTAACATTAACCATTGCATTGTGTGCAACCGCCCAGGCAAAAAAACCGGTCACATTACGATATTTTACAGGAATGACATCATCTCACTATTTTAGTGCGGATCTAATGCCTTTCTTTGCCAAAGAGGTTGAAAAACGAACCCAAAACAAAATTAAGGTAGATATCTATCCCGGTAGCCAGCTTTTCGGATACAGAAACGGGATTGATGCCACTATCATGGGAGCTGTCGAGATGGGTCTCACCGCCCTGGGTCATTGGGGGGGGCACAATCCTGTTTTCAGCTTTTCCGATTATTTTTTATTGATTGATGATATGGATCACTGGTTTCGTGCACGGGATGAAGTTAATGCCATTTTGGAACCCCTGTTTAAGGAAAAAAATATCAAGCTTCTTTATTACAGTGCCTATGGTGGCAATGGTATCTGCGGAAAAGTAAAAATCGAATCCCTTGACGACATTAAAGGGTTGAAGATCAGAGCACCGGTTCCGGGTGCCTTAGCCAGCCTATCCGCCTGGGGAGCAACCCCGATAAAAATCGCCTCCGCAGAAGTCTATGATGCCATGGGGAAAGGTGCCATTGATGCTTTTTCTTCTTCATGGAGTTCCATGTATTCAAGAAAATATTATGAGGTTGCAAAACATGCAGTGGGCCCAATCTGGTGGACAGTCTGGGTGAATTTTATTAATCTGGATACCTGGAACAAATTGTCACCTGAAAACCAGAAAGTTTTGATGGCAGTATCCAGGGAAACAGAAAAAAGGTCTTTGGGGGTAATGAAAGCCTTTGACAAAAAAAGTTTAGAAAAATTGAGTCAGGTGGGCACGGTTAAAATACTTACCCAGGAAGAAAAAAAGGCCTGGGGCAGCTCTCTTCGACCTGCTTATTCCGCATGGATTAAAAAATGTGAGGATAAAGGATATGGAAAACAAGCCCATGATATCCTGGAAATATTGGATAAAACTCGATAATTTCAAATACCCCCCTAATGTTAAAAAAGTCATGAAACATTAGGGTACTTTCACTCCAGGGAGAACAAATGATTAAATCCATGAATATTGCCTGGTGGATTCAGCGCTGGGCAGAACTTCACCCGGATAAGCCGGCCGTCATATTTGAAGAACACACCATCTCTTATGCGGATCTTAACAAAAGATCCGACCGGACAAGCTGCTGGCTTCAGTCGATTGGGATTGAAAAAGGGGACAGGGTTGCCGTCATGTTGAACAATTGTCCCGAATTTCTGGATTTATTTTTTGCCTGTTCCAGGCTGGGTGCGATTTTTGTTCCTATCAATTTTCGGATCACTCAGGTGGAACTTGACTATTTTATTAGAAATAGCCGCCCCCGGTTATTTGTTCACGGAGATAATTTTACAGATACGGTCAATTCCCTTGACCTTGACAGTTATCTACCCCCCATTGTCATCGCTGTTGCGGGCGACAAAAAAACGTGTGCCCCTGTTTTTAATTTCAATATTGAAACAGCTAAATTTGACGGCCAACGGGTCTTTTCCGTAAAGTCCCTTGGTCCGTCAGATCCGGAAGAACCCCATGTAATCATGTATACTTCAGGAACCACAGGTCAGCCAAAAGGTGCTGTCCTATCCCATAGAAAAACCTTTTTCAACTGCTTGAATGCAGACATATTTTTTGAACTGCACTCCAGCGACATCATGCTTATTTTTCTGCCACTTTTTCATTCCGGCGGCCTTTTCATCCAGGCGGCCCCTATTTTTTACAAAGGGGCCACCCTGGTGCTTCACCGAAAATTTAATCCGGTAGGCATTTATAAAGACATTGAAAAATATGGTGTGACAAAATTTTTAGCGGTGCCCACCGTATACAAAGAGCTCTTAAAGGTGACGCAAAAAAACAGGGCCGACATCTCTTCATTAAAGGTGTGTGCCGGCGGCGGCGAAAAATTAACAACAGATTTGATCGAAAGCTGTGTAAAAGCGGGTCTTGCATTTCGCCAGATCATGGGGCAGACCGAAACATCAATTCTTTTATGGGCTTCGGAAAATGATTTTTTAAAAAAGCCAGGGACAGTTGGACGGCCTGTATTTCATGCCGAAGTTTCCATTCTGAATGAGCAGGGGACCTTTTCAAAACCCGGCGAGATAGGAGAAATTGTCGTCCGGGGGTCCATCATGATGAAAGAGTATTGGCAGGACCCTGTTAAAACCGATACTACCATAAAAAACGGATATCTGCACACAGGAGATCTGGCCTACATGGATGAAGACGGATACTTCTATCTGGTGGGCAGAGCCGGAGATATGTATATATCCGGGGGTGAAAATGTCTATCCGGCTGAAGTGGAAAAAACCCTTAAAGCGCATCCGGACATTGAAGACGTTGCCGTTGTCGGCGTACCTGACGAAAAATGGGGGGAAGTCGGACAGGCCTTTGTGATAAAAAGAATAGGATCATCATTAACTACTGATGATGTCATTGCCCTGTGCCATGGGACACTGTCCAAATACAAATGGCCCCAAAAGGTGACATTCAAGACGCAGTTTCCCCGCACATCCCTTGGAAAAATAAAAAAGGCCGATCTGACAAAGCCACAAACAATCTTATGCTGTAAACAATAAGGGCCTTTGCTGAATTTGAAAGACCCATGATCAAAAAAGGCCGAAGGTACAAACTCCGGCCTTTTTTAGATTTAGCAAAATATTTAATTATGACTTGAACCACCAACGTTCAAAGTTCTTGTGCCCATCCATTTCCATATGGGCTGAGATAGGACCATGGCCCAGTTTATTGGAATGAGCCTCAACAATCTGATTAAACATGGGAACCACGGTTCCGCTGTTGTCCTTGCAGATTTCCTGCATCTGGGTATAAAGCTGTTGTCTTTTGTTTTCATCCAGCTCTGCCCGGGCTTCTATAAGAAGCTGGTTGAATTTATCATGGCTCCAATGGGTATCATTCCATGGGGCACCGGCGCATAGGCAACGGAAAACATCATATCCTCCACAGGACGTCCTGACCAATAGCACATGCACCATTCTTTTTTCGTCCAGACATTGCTCCAGTATCCATCACTGGGTTCCCGGACAACCTTGATCTTAATGCCGGCTTTTTTTGCGCTTTCCTGATAAAGCACGGCTGCATCCACAGCACCTGAGAAGGCTGCATCCGAGGCATGGAGATTAAAGGTGTGATCCAGCATACCGGCTTTTTTCATGTAAAATTTAGCCTTATCTGGATCATAGGTGCGTTGTTTAAGATTGGTGGCCTGGTAACGGTTCACCGAAGAAATAGGATGATCATTGCCCACTTCCCCATACCCGTTGAGAATTGTTTTAACCATTTCTTCACGGTTAACAGCCAGTTTCAATGCCATGCGGACATTGTTGTCCGTATATGGTTTTTGGTCCACCATCATGGGAGCCGTGTAATGCATGGTACTGTTTACAGCCGTCACATTGATGCCGGCCATTCTTTTCAACAGGCGCACGGTTTTGACATCAGCCCGGTCTATGGCATCAACCCGCCCGGTTTTTAAGGCATTTGTCCTGGCATTGACATCAACAATGGCAAGGGTTTCAATTTCATTAAAATGGGCTCGATCTGTTTTCCAGTAATTGGGATTTCGTTTTGTCAAGGCACGGACACCGGGTTCCCAGTCTTCCAGTACATACCCGCCGGTACCGATTCCTTTATCCCAATCTTTGCCCTGGGTTTTGTCCGGACAAATCCTTAAATGATAATCGCTCATGACAAAAGGAAAATCGGCACTGCCTTGATCAAGCTCAAACACGACAATGTGGTTTCCGTCCGATTTTACTGTTTTTATGTTTTTTAAGTATGGTTTTGCAGCAGATTTTGATTTTTCACCTCTGTGGTGGTTGATGGAAAAAATCACATCTTGGGCTGTCATGGATTTGCCGTTGTGGAACTCAACTCCTTTACGGAGTTTAAAGGTCCATATTTTCGCATCTGCCGATGCACCCCAACTTTCCGCCAGTTCAGGAACAGGTTTGAAATTGTGATCAATTTCCACAAGACAATCGCACAACTGGGTGCTGACATTAATGTTCTGGCTGGCAAAAAGGGTTGCCGGATCAAGGGAATCAGAGGTGGCACCGCCAGTCAATGCCTGTTTGAATGTGCCCCCTTTTTGAGGCGTCGAGGCCATGGCATTACCAGATAAAAAGGCGGGTGATAAAGCAGTAGTCAGTCCCAGGGCTGAAGCACCTTTAATAAATTGTCTTCGGGAGATTTTTTTTTGATTAAACATCTGTGTTAAAAGTGATAAGTCCGTCATATTTTTTTCTCCTTAAAGTAAAAGGGTTAAATAGTTGAATCAGATGAATGTTGAGGAACGGTTTTCCAGAAGGTTGTCCAGCCAGTCCGGATCCATTTCGGGAATGGATGCTAAAAGCTTGTCCGTATATTCATGATGGGGCGGTGATAAAATCTGTTTCTTTTCGCCTTGTTCGATGATCTTCCCTTCCAGCATGATAACTATCTTATCTGCAATGGCCTTGACCGTGGCAAGATCATGGGTGATAAACAGGTAAGACATGTTTGTTTTATTTTGCAGATCCTGTAGAAGATTCAGTATGCCTTCTGCCACCAGCTGATCCAGGGCTGATGTGATTTCATCGCATATGATCAGGTCCGGCTCCGCTGCCAGGGCCCGGGCAATACAGATTCGCTGTTTTTCCCCGCCTGAAAGCTCTGTGGTTAAGCGGTCAATATAGATATCCGGATCAAGTTCGATGTCCCTTAACAAATCCTTGATTCGATCTTCCGCTTTTTTGCCCCTGATCCCAAAGTAAAATTGAAGGGGCCGGCCGATGACCTTTCTGACAGTATGTTTGGGGTTTAATGCAGTATCCGGCATCTGATAAATCATCTGCATTTTCCGCAAATCTTCTTTTTCCCTCTTTTTCAATGCCCTGGGCAGTTCTTTATCAAAAAAAGTGATACTGCCGTTGTTGGCTGGAAGAAGACCTGTAATTACTTTTGCCAAAGTGCTTTTTCCACTGCCGGATTCACCGACCAGGGCAACCGTTCTGCATTTTCTGACGACAAGATCAATATCTTCAAGTACATTATCATGTCCATTATAGGATGCCGCAACATCCTCAATTTTAAGGATTATTTCCTCTTTTTGAGTAATACTTTTTTCTTCTCTTAATGTCCTGACATTCAGCAACTCACGGGTGTATTTTCTTTTGGGATTTTTAATCAATTCACGGGTTTCTCCCTCTTCAACCAACCGGCCATTCCTTAATACCATAATCCGGTGGGCAACCTGGGCCACAACCGCCAGGTCGTGGGTAATATAAAGGGCGGCTTTGTTCATTTTTTCCGTGATTTCTTTGACCGCAGCAAGCACTTCAATCTGGGTGGTAACATCTAAAGCTGTGGTCGGTTCATCAAATACGATGATATCTGGCTTACAGGACATGGCCATGGCCACCATGGTTCTCTGGAGCTGACCGCCTGAAAGTTAAATCCCAGAAAATTTTTAACGCTCTTGACTGGCTTGCTCAATTGGTGACTCACATTCCCAGCCGATATGAACAGACTGTCAGGTACTACGGTTTTTATTCGAACAAATCCAGGGGTTTG
>Ga0075111_1001043_pt1 | contig 12930 bp, 9 predicted proteins | sample AntAceMetag02UKK_FD_69787 | JGI IMG/M metagenome (GOLD analysis project Ga0075111, IMG submission 69787) | Saline lake microbial communities from Ace Lake, Antarctica - Antarctic Ace Lake Metagenome 02UKK | ecosystem: Environmental > Aquatic > Non-marine Saline and Alkaline > Saline | place... | reverse complement strand
AGAAAGACTACGTTTCTTTCTAACTTCCATTGGCACTTGATATGTAGCACCACCAACACGTCTACTTTTAACTTCCATTGCAGGCGAAGTATTCTTTATCGCGTCATTAAATATCTTAAACGCATCCTCATCCTTTTTAATCTCAGCAATCTTATCCATTGCTCCATAAAAAATAGATTCCGCAGTTGCACGTTTACCATCCAACATTAATCTATTTATAAACTTAGTTGCAATGATGCTATTGAACTTAACATCTACATTCTTTTTTCTCTCTACACTTCTTCTTCTTCTAGACATCGCTACTCCTATTTATTACTTTTTAGTTCTCTTAGCGCCGTACTTTGATCTACTTTTGTTACGGTTATCAACACCTAAAGTATCTAAAGTCCCACGCAATACGTGGTATCGAACACCTGGTAAATCCTTAACACGTCCACCCCTTACAAGTACAACCGAGTGTTCTTGTAAATTATGACCTTCTCCTGGTATATATGCTGTAACCTCAAACCCATTTGTAAGCCTAACCCTTGCTACTTTTCTAAGAGCTGAATTCGGCTTCTTTGGTGTAGTTGTATAAACTCTTACACACACGCCTCTTTTTTGAGGACATGCTCCTAATGCTGGAACATTACTTTTAACGTTCTTTTTCTTTCTTCCTTTTCTAACTAATTGATTAATTGTTGGCACTGTTTTCTCCTCTAATTTTTAGACAACGCTTGGTATTCTATTATACTCGCCAGGCCTTGTCAACTAATAATTACCGTTTATATTTCAATTTCGATTTCTTCCTCTGTTTGAAGCTCAACTTGAGGAATAAGTTCGATCGGTTTTTGTGAATAATAACCAGTACCAGCTGGTATTATTTTACCGATAATTACGTTTTCTTTTAAACCATACATTTCATCGATTTTACCTTTAATAGAAGCTTCAGTTAAAACCTTAGCTGTTTCTTGGAATGATGCAGCTGATATAAAAGATTCAGTATTTAGAGAAGCTTTGGTAATTCCTAATAATAATCGTTCTCCTATACTTGCTTCTTTACCTTCAGTAATAATCCGCTCATTTTCCTTAGTAAATTCGATAATATCAACAAATTCACCTGGTAAGAAACGACTATCACCCATATCGGTAATTTTTACCTTTTTAGTCATTTGGCGCAATATAACCTCAACATGTTTGTCATTAATTGTTACACCCTGACCACGATATACTTTTTGTACTTCTTCTAACAAAAACTCTTGTACTGCTTGAACACCAAGAATTAATAAAATATCATGTGGTGAAAGAACACCCTCTGTTAACATTGTCCCTTTAATAACCTTGTCACCATTATGTACAATAATTCGACTATCAACAGGAATTTTGTATTCCTTCTTGCTAAGTGCATTATAAATACCAATAACCCTTAGTCCATCTTTATTAATCATTTCTACTGTGCCATTAATCTCTGACAAGATTGCTTTATTTTTAGATACTCTGGCTTCGAATAAAGCTTCAATTTTTGGAAGACCTGCTACAATGTCTCTAGCTTTTGCTCCAACATTGATTTTGTTTTCCTTTTTCAGTAGTTGCTTAACTTTTACTTTGTCACCATCTTTAACAAAGACGATTGAACCCTTTTCTAAATGATAGTTATTAGCTTGCATAACAGTCACTTCATCAGCACTTACACTAGAAACAATTCCTGCAATCTTTACATCTTGCTTCTTTGTAACTTCATCTCCAGCTTTTAGGTATTGACCTTCTTTTACAATAGCCTTCTCGGTCTTCGCTAAAGCATATTTCTGTGCGTTCTTTTTATTTGTAACAATCAAATCGCCTGGTTCACTAACAACTAAGTTCACAATCTTTCCATCTACTATATTTTCGATCAATTTTATATCTTGTGTAAATTTCACTTCACCTTCCATAGCAGCAGTTAAATACTCAGTTGTTGGCTCATCTGTAAAGATAATTGAACCCTTTTGTACCTTCGTACCTTTTTTTAGAGAAATTTCTGATCCAACTGTTACCGTATGATTAATTTCAGCTCCATTGTCTCCGACGATTCTAAGCACACCTTCGCTAGATACAACATCTACCTTAACACCATACTCATTACAAACAGCCTCCGTTACTAAATCTTTCTCATACTTAATAGTACCACTGATTTCAGCTGGAATCTCTACCTTTGAAGAACGGGATAAATCAACCCCACCTGTGTGGAATGTTCTCATGGTTAACTGCGTACCCGGTTCACCAATTGATTGAGCAGCGATAATACCAACTGCTTCACCAATATCAATTAAATGGTTACTACTAAGGTCACGACCATAACATTTTTGACAAATACCACGCTTAGCACGACACGTTATAACTGAACGCACTTGCATTTCCTCTAAACCTAACTCTTCAATTTTAGCTGCTTGCTCTTCAGTAATTTCCTCATCAATCTCAACAACTTTTTTCTTAGTTTTAGGATCTTTTATTGCTTCTAATGCAATACGTCCTATTAAACGTTCCGCGAGAGAAATAACTGTTCCATAACCCTCTTTTATTGCGGTAACCCGAACGCCCTTCGTCGTATTACAATCTGCTTCAGTAATCATAATATCCTGACCAACATCAACAAGTCTTCTTGTTAAATAACCCGAATCCGCTGTACGCAAAGCAGTATCAACTAATCCTTTTCTTGCACCATATGTTGAAATAAAATACTCAGTAGATGTTAAACCCTCTCTGAAATTGGTAGTAATTGGAATATCAACCGTATTACCAGTCGCATCAGCCATAAGACCACGCATACCTGCTAACTGTTTAACTTGGTCCATACTACCTCTCGCACCAGAATTAGCCATCATATAAACATTATTTAATTCATCAAATTGGGCTTTCATTGCTTCCGTAACTTTTTCGCCTGTTGAACGCCATACTTCCAATCCTCTTAGCCGTTTTTCAGTATTTGATATAATTCCTCGTTCAGCTAACTTTGTGATTTGATCTACTTCAGCATGAGCTTTTTCAAGAATAGCTTTCTTTTCTTTAGGAACAGTTAAATCTTCAATAGATATTGAAATTCCTGCTTTTGTAGCATAGGAAAAACCAATATTTTTGATCTCATCTGCAAGAATCGCAGTCACATGACTACCAAATAGATTGAACCAAGAATAGATCAAAGTAGACAACTGGTTTTTTCCTAGCTGCTCATTTATAAACTCTTGTGCTGGCAAATTGTTTTCCACCAAAGCTTTAGAAATCGCCATATTAATAATCACTCGGCCAACAGTTGTATTTAACATCTCACCATCAACTCTAACAGAAATATTTGAGTGAATTCTTAAATTATTGGTTTCATATGCTCTTATTACTTCATCAAAATCAACAAATGCTTTGGCTTTATTTTTACTCTCAGCTGGATCCTGAATTGTTAAATAGTAAGTACCTAAAACCATATCCTGAGTAGGCGTTATAACTGGCCGCCCATTTGCTGGTGCTAAGATATTATTATTAGCCATCATTAATATTCTTGCTTCAGCTTGCGCTTCTATTGTTAATGGGATATGAATAGCCATTTGATCCCCATCAAAGTCCGCATTAAATGCAGAACAAACCAATGGATGTAATTGTATAGCCTTACCTTCAACAAGAACTGGCTCAAACGCTTGGATCCCAAGTCGGTGAAGTGTAGGAGCACGGTTTAGCATTACTGGATGACCATCAATGATCCCTTCTAATACATCCCATACTTCAACATCTTTCTTCTCGATTTTTCGTTTTGCACTTTTTACATTTTGAACTGATCCACCTTCTACTAATTTACGGATAACAAATGGTTTAAATAATTCCAATGCCATTGTTTTTGGTAGACCACACTGATGTAACTTTAAGTGAGGACCAACAACAATTACCGAACGTCCAGAATAATCGACACGTTTACCAAGAAGGTTTTGTCTAAAACGCCCCTGTTTCCCTTGAATAATATCACTTAATGATTTTAATGGTCGTCCATTACTACCTGTTACAACACGGCCTCTTCTACCGTTGTTGATTAAAACATCAACAGCTTCTTGAAGCATACGTTTTTCATTCTTAACAATCATCATCGGTGCACCGATATCAAGCAATCTTTTTAAACGATTGTTTCGGTTAATTACTCGTCGGTATAAATCATTAAGATCGGATGTCGCAAAACGTCCACCTTCAAGTTGAACCATTGGTCTTAAGTCTGGTGGCATGACTGGGATTACGTCCATTATCATCCACTCAGGGTTGTTCCCCGAAGTTAAGAATGAATCAACTACACGATATCGTTTAGTCATCTTTAATCGTTTTTGGCTAGTTGAGGTTTTAATATCTTCTTTTAATTGTTCTTTAAGCTTTTTAAGATCTAATTGATTTAAAAGAATTTTTATTGCTTTAGCTCCAATATGCGCCTTGAATTTATCACCATATTTTTCTTTCATCTCAAGATATTTCTGTTCACTAATTCGTTGTTTTATCTCAACAACTCCATCTAGTGCCGCGGAAACCTCTGTGACAATATAGCTATCATAGTAAATAACTTCCTCAAGAGCCTTTACAGTCATATCCATTAAAACTCCCATATAAGATGGAACGCCTTTTAGATACCAAATATGTGAAACTGAAGAAGCAAGTTCGATACATCCCATTCGTTCTCTTCTTACTTTTGAATGCGTTACCTCAACTCCACATCTTTCACAAACAATCCCTCTATATCTTACTCGTCTATATTTTCCACAGGAACATTCCCAATCTTTAACAGGTCCGAAGATCCGTTCACAAAACAAACCATTTCTTTCAGGTCTGAATGTACGATAGTTAATAGTTTCTGGTTTTGTTACCTCTCCATATGACCACAATCTTACTCGTTCAGGCGAGGTTAAAGTAATCTTTAACTTTTTGAATTCATCATAACTTCTTGTTAACATGTTGCCACAGTCTCCTTTTTTTTAAAGTTTATCAATCTCAACATTATCACTGTTTAATAACTTAAGATCTAAGGAAATACTCCGTAGTTCTCGCACTAAGACTTTAAATGATTCTGGAACACCGGTTTTTTGAATCGGTCTTCCTTTAATAATTGCTTCATATGCTTTAGCACGACCAGTAACATCATCTGATTTAATCGTTAGCATTTCTTGCAATACATGTGCTGCACCATATGCATACAAGGCCCAAACCTCCATTTCACCGAAACGCTGTCCTCCAAATTGAGCTTTACCACCCAATGGTTGCTGCGTTACAAGGGAGTAAGGCCCAGTTGAACGTGCATGAATTTTATCATCAACTAAGTGAATTAGTTTTAACATGAACATATATCCACAGAATATATCTCGGTCAAATTTTTCTCCAGTTCGGCCATCTCGTAAAGGCAACTTCCCTGTTTCGGTTAACCACTCGAATCCTTTTAACTTCTTTGCTTTTTGAATTTCTTTACTAATTACCTTAAGCGAAGCATCTTCTTCAAGTATTTCATCAAATGGACTAATCTGGTAATACTTATTATTAGCTTTTGCCGCTGATCCTAATAATGTTTCATATATCTGCCCAACATTCATACGACTTGGTACACCCAGTGGGTTAAGAATCATATCTAATGGAGTTCCATCAGGTAACATCGGCATATCTTCAGCAGCTAATATTTTAGAAATTACCCCTTTGTTACCATGTCGTCCTGCAATTTTATCCCCAATTGATACTTTTCTTAAGTGAGCAATATAAACACGCACAATCTTAGTAACCCCAGGAGGCAAATTATCATTATTCTCTTTTGAAAATACTTTTACTTTAACAACTTTTCCATATTCCCCTGGCGAAACACGTAAAGATGTATCCTTCATATCTCTTGCTTTATCACCAAATATAGCACGTAGAAGTTTTTCCTCAGCAGGTGGTTCAGACTCACCCTTAGGTGTAACCTTACCAACCAAAATATCTCCTGGCTTAACTTCAGAACCGACTGTAACAACTCCTTCATCATCTAAATGTCTTAGAAGTTCTTCTGACACATTTGCGACTTCAGGTGTTATTTCTTCATCACCTAATTTTGTTGTACGAACATCTACTTCAAACTTGTTAATATGAACGGTAGAAAAAACATCTTCTTTTACTAATCGCTCACTAATAACAACTGAATCCTCGAAGTTTAATCCTTCCCACGCCATAAACGCAATAAGAAGATTCTTTCCAAGTGCCAATTCACCATCTTTAGCAGATGCTCCATCAGCAATAATATCTCCGGCCTCAATTTCTTGACCAAGATCAACGATTGGACGTTGATTTACCCAAGTATTTTGGTTGCTTTTTTGATACTTGATTAAATCATACACTTTCTTAGTTCGTTTGCCTGAACTAACAACTATTTTATTTCCATCCACATACGTCACAATACCACCTTCTTCAGCAACTAATACTGAACCGGCATATCTTGCGACATCAGCTTCAAGTCCTGTTCCAACAAACGGTCTATCAGGATCTAGTAAAGGAGTTGCCTGACGCTGCATGTTCGCACCCATTAATGCTCTGTTCGCATCATTGTGCTCTAGAAATGGAATTAATGCTGTTGATATACCAAACATCTGTCTCGGTGATACACCAACAAATTCTACTTCTTCTGGCTTAGCATAGACGAATTCCTTCTTATATCTAACAGGAACTTGGTCATCCATAATTTTATTTTTGGCAATTTTAATATCAAATGGTGCTATTTTATGATAATCCTCTAAATCTGCAGTAAAGTATACGATTTCATCGGTTACTTTACCTTTAACTACTTTACAATAAGGAGTCTCTACAAATCCGAACTTATTCACCCTTGCAAATACTGCAAGAGGTCCGATTAAACCCGCATTTTGTCCTTCAGGAGTTTCAACCACACAAATTCTTCCATAATGTGATGGGTGAATATCGCGTACCTCAAATCCTGCACGCTCTTTTGTTAAACCACCAGGGCCTAATGCTGATAAACGTCTTCTATGAGTTAGCTCTGCAAGTGGATTGGTCTGATCCATAAACTGTGATAACTGAGATGTTCCAAAGAACTCTCTCATAACGGCCATCAATGGACGGATATTAATTAATTTTTGTGGGACTATTTCTTCAGGCTCACTAACAGTCATTTGCTCATTAACTAAACGTTCTAATCTTGCTAAACCAATTCTTAACTGCTTCTGCATTAACTCTCCAGCAGAACGCACTCGTCTATTTCCAAGGTGATCGATATCATCAGTCATTCCTTCACCATGCATTAATGCAATAATTTCATTAATAATAGCGAATATATCTGTATTTGTAACAACTGTAACATCTTCTTTTTCTTTGAGCTTTAAACGGTTATTAAGCTTATAGCGGCCAACTAAACCTAAATCATACGTTTTGCTGTCAAAAAACAATCCTTTAACTAAATTATTTGCTGCCTCTTCATTAAAAGGATCGCCAGGCTTCAATCGATAATATACTTCTCTTAATGCTTGATCCGCATCTAATATACCACTTTTATCAATAGTCTTCTGAAGGATTTCTTTATCATTAATTAAAGACTTCATTGTCTTTTCATTTATATTTATTGCACCAAGAAATACATTCAAAGGGAGTTTTCTGACTTTATTTACATGGACATAAAGCACACCATGTTTATCTGATTCTATCTCTAACCATGCGCCTCTATTTGGTATGACTGTTGCATGATAAGTTCGTATTCCTTGCTTATCTTTCTTTTCTTTAAAATATACGCCTGGAGAACGAACAAACTGACTAACAACAACTCTTTCAGCACCATTTATTAAAAAGGTTCCTTTTTTTGTCATTGCTGGAATATTTCCCATATATACTTCTTGTTCTTTTATTTCACCGGTTTCTTTATCTAATAATCTTACTTTTACTTTTAATGGAGCTGAGTATGTTAATTCTCGTTCTCTACACTCCTCTAATGAAAAATCTGCTTCTCCTAATTCATACTCTTTAAGAAATTCAAGTTCTAAACGATTACCGAACCCTTTTATTGGGGATATTGCTTGTAATTCGGTTCCGATACCTTCATTTACAAACTTTTTAAATGAATCCTTTTGAATATCAACTAAATCTGAAACAGCAACTTTGTCTGCTATTTGTCCTTTATGCAAGGCTTCTCTTAAAGCTACTTTAGTGGCCACTAAACATTCACCTCATTTTATATATTTTAGGGGAGAATAATTCTCCCCTATTAGTTTACTTGTCTATCTAAATGTTTCTTACTTTACTTCTACAGTTCCGCCTTCAGCTTCAAGCTTCTTTTTAATTTCTTCCGCTTCTGCTTTATCAACGCCTTCTTTAATTGCTCTTGGTACGTTATCAACTACTTCTTTTGCTTCTTTAAGACCTAGTCCTGTGATTTCTCTAACTACCTTTAACACAGCAATTTTCTTATCTCCACATGATGTTAATGTTACCGTTACCTCATCACTTACAGCAGCAGCTTCTTCTCCACCAGCAGCTGGTGCAGCAGCAACAGCAACAGGAGCAGCAGCACTTACGCCAAACTTCTCTTCTAATGCTTTCACAAGCTCCGATAATTCTAGTACTGACATTTTCTCCACTATTTCCATAACTGATGTAGCTTCTTTACTTAATTTAATTTCTGACATTACAGTCACCTCCTTTTATATTAAAGACCTTTTTTATCTTTTATTGCGTTAAGTGTATAAACAAGATTTCTCATATTGCCACTTAATGCGTTAACAAAACCTGTTATTGGACTATTCAATAACATTAATAATTTAGAAAGCAGAATTTCTCTAGATGGTAGTGATGCTAATTGTTTTACTGACGTCTCTTCAATAAAACTATTATCAAATATCCCACCTTTAATTTTCACTAAATCATTATTTTTCATAAAATCGACAATTGCTTTTGCCGGTGCAACTGGGTCTTCTTTCGAAAACACCAATGCTGTTGGTCCCTTGAATACGCCTTTTGCCTGCTCAACTAATTCTTTATTCACTTCAGTTAAAGCGATTAGGGATAATGTATTTTTGAATATCTTTAACTCTGAGTTATTACTCTTTAATGCTTCTCTTAATGTTGTGATTTCTTCTACCGTTAAGCCCTTATAGTCAATAAAGTATGCGATATTATTATTGCTAAACTTTTCAACTAGAGTACCAACGATATCCTTTTTTACATCTTTTACCACGTTATTCCGCCTCCATTCTTCATTATTCTTTGACTTGCTTAGTACAAATCATTATCTACTATTTATTGGTTATTAAATAATCTAAACCAATTTTTAAGCATATCTTATTGAGAACAAACAGGTCGTCTATTACGCTATTTGCCTCTGTAGGATATTAAGCTTAATAAGCCCCTACTGTCTTCGGCACTTTAATACTACTTCATACTTGCTGAATCCATTGAAAGTCCTGGACTCATTGAGCTCGATAAAAACAACCCCTTCATATACAAACCTTTTGCTGACGAAGGTTTTACTTTTAATAAAATATCATATATTGCCATAATATTATCTTTTAGCTTATCAGCTGAAAATGATTTTTTACCAACTGGCATATGAACGATACCATGTTTATCTGCTCTATATTCAACTTTACCCTTACGAAATTCGTCTACGGCTTTCTTTATATCAAATGTAATAGTACCAGTCTTTGGAGAAGGCATTAACCCCCTTTTTCCCAGAACCTTACCAAGAACACCAACCGATTTCATCATATCAGGTGTTGTAATTAAAACATCAAAATCAACCCAGCCACCTTTAATCTTCTCAACAACTTCCTCACTACCAACAACATCTGCGCCAGCCTTTTCAGCCTCAGCTAATTTTTCACCTTTAGCAATCACAACAACTTTTACCGATTTACCGATACCATGTGGCAGTATTAGTGTTCCTCTAACTTGTTGATCACTATGTTTTGTATCGATACCCAATCTCACAGTAAATTCGACTGTTTCATCAAATTTCGCTGATTCTAGTTTTTTCAATATAGAAAGGGACTCGTCTATTGTATACTTTTGTTCTTTATCAATCTGCTTTAAATTTTCGTTATAAGCTTTTGAATGCTTTTTCATTTAAGATGCCTCCATTTAACCTTTAATTTCTATACCCATGCTTCTTGCCGAACCCATTACTGAGTTCATGGCAGCATCCACATCGTTTGTATTCAAATCTTTTAGCTTTGCTTCTGCTATTTCTTTAACTTGTGCCTTAGAAACCGATCCAACCTTATTTTTATTTGGTTCTCCAGATCCCTTTTTCAAGCCCGCTGCTTTCTTTAACAAATCCGAAACTGGTGGGGTTTTAAGAACAAAATCGAAACTTCTATCTTCATAAACAGTAATAATAACTGGAATGATTTGCCCATCCATTTTCTTTGTTTTGTCATTATATGCCTTACAAAAATCCATAATATTAACACCATGTTGTCCAAGTGCTGGCCCAATTGGTGGAGCTGGATTTGCTTTACCTGCTGGTATTTGTAATTTAATAAACGATCTAATTTTTTTTGCCACTTTTATAACCTCCGCTACAGCTTATTATTGAACTGCTTTTTCAACTTGATCAAAATCTATCTCAACTGGCGTCTCTCTACCAAAGATTAATAGTAATGATTTCAATTTACCTTTATCCATACTTATATCAGTCACAGGCCCAGTATAACCTCTAAATGGCCCTGCGATAATTTTAACTACATCACTGATCTCAAAATCAATTTGATATTTCTGAACCTTAACCCCTACCTGTCGAAGCACTTTCAACATTTCTGCATCAGTTACTGGCATTGGCGTGTTCTGGTTACCCATGAACTTTGAAATTCCCGGAATTCGTTTAATGACATACCATAATTCATTATCGAATACCATTCGTACGAAAATATACCCAGGATACATTTTCTTTGCACGTTCAACCTTTTTGTTATTCTTAACTTCGATAATATCTTCTTCAGGTATTAAAATTTCAAAGACCTTATCCTCTAATTTCAAAGCACCGACGCGATAATCCAAACTCCGCTTAACCTTATATTCTTGACTTGAGTATGTTTGAATAATAAACCACTCACCCTTGGATCGGTCAACTTCTTCCTCTTCTTCTTCAGATTCCTCAACTATTGCCTCTTCGGTGGCATCCTCTACAGGAGCAGACTCTTCTTCAACAGAATTGTCTACCTCAACAGTTTCGTCTTCTTGCGTAACAGCTTCTTCTTCAGAAACAGACGATTCAACTTCCACATCTACTTCACTATTTGTGTCTTCAATAACAGTTTCCTCAGTTATTATTTCTTTTTCTTCTTTTTTTGTTTTTGCCATATTATCCTCTTAAGCCTTAATCGTTATTATTTTCCCAAGAATATTCATTAAATATGATACGACTGCATCAGCAATTAATACATAAACAGTTACAATTGTTACAACAATTAAAATAACCACTACTAATGTAAAAACTTTTCTTCTGTCTGGCCAAGTTACTTTTGTTAACTCCTGCCTTGTATCCGATAAATAATCTTTTATTTTCATAATTAACTGTACCAACCTTATTGGCAGGCCTGGCCGGACTCGAACCGACAACATGCGGTTTTGGAGACCGCCGCTCTACCAATTGGAGCTACAGGCCTACTTCCCTTCTTTGTGAGCCGTGTGCTTTTTGCACCACTTACAGTATTTTTTTATTTCAATCTTCTCAGTGGTATTACGCTTATTCTTATTAGTGGAATAATTTTTTCTTTTACACTCTTTACAAGCTAAAGTAACTAATGATCTCAACCTGATACTCCTCTTAACTATTTGTATTTAAAAAAATAAAATCAACAGTTGAAAAATTTATCATGTTTGCTAACGAGTGTCAATTCTTTATTTCACTTCGCTTTCATTTATTTTTGTGATTTAAAAAATAACAGGATTTTGACATCAACTTTTTTTAGTATTGCTATCCCACTCATTGATCTATTTTATAGCTTTATGCGATAATAATTCTATTAAAATGTACTCAATAAAATAAGGGGTTTAAATATATGGATCTAACTATTGAAAAAATTAAGGAAACAAACTTAAAGAAACTTCCAAATTTCAACACACTAGAGTTTGGAAAAACATACTCTGACCGAATGTTTCAAATGACATATACATCAGAAGGAAAATGGGAAGATGCACAAATTACTCCTTACAGAAATTTCAATTTTTCACCTGCTACCCTTGTTTTACATTATGCGCAGGAGATCTTTGAAGGATTAAAAGCATATCGAAGAAAAGATGGCCAGGTTGGTTTGTTTCGTCCTGATAAAAATTTTGAGAGATTAAACAATAGTGCCCGTCGTATGTGTATGCCGGAAATAGATGGAAAGTTCGTCTTAGAATCTCTTCTTGAACTATTACGATTAGATCAACGTTGGGTGCCAGACTCAGACGGATCAAGCTTATATATCCGACCCACAATGATCGGGATTGACCCCCTTATAGGATTGAAACCCTCTCAAAGTTATTTGCTCTACATTATCATGAGTCCTGTCGGCTCCTATTTTAAAACAAATGATGAAGGCTTAAAAATTTTAGTTGAAGACAAATATGTTCGGGCTGTAGCTGGTGGAACTGGTGAAGCAAAAACTGGAAGCAACTATGCTGCATCACTCATAGCTGCACGTGAAGCACAAGAAAAAGGATATACTCAAGTTCTTTGGTTGGACGGTGTCCATAGAAAATATGTTGAAGAAATTGGGACAAACAATGTGTTCTTTGTTTATGGAGACAAAGTAGTAACGCCAAAACTAAACGGAAGTATCCTTCCTGGAATCACAAGACAAAGCGTAATCGACTTACTCAATCACTGGGGTATGAGCATCGAGGAAAAGGCACTTGATATTAATCACATATTAGAAGATATCCGCTCAGGGAAAATAACTGAGTCATTTGGTTCTGGAACAGCCGTAGTCATAAGCCCTATTGGAACACTCG
>Ga0075111_1001028_pt1 | contig 13040 bp, 10 predicted proteins | sample AntAceMetag02UKK_FD_69787 | JGI IMG/M metagenome (GOLD analysis project Ga0075111, IMG submission 69787) | Saline lake microbial communities from Ace Lake, Antarctica - Antarctic Ace Lake Metagenome 02UKK | ecosystem: Environmental > Aquatic > Non-marine Saline and Alkaline > Saline | place... | reverse complement strand
TCTTCTCCTTCAATTTTTGATGAATAAACAGAAGAAACTGATTTGTAAAACTTGAAATAATCAACTGGTATCTCAATTTGCTTGATTTTATTTAATTTATCTAATGGAGATTCTTTCACAATTATTTTATAATCGTCGAGAAGTTGAGATGTTAATATCCTAAGTTCCATTCTAATAATTATTTCTTCAAAGATACGGTATTTATTGTTCCGCTTTTGTTCGGTTTAGCATGGTTTTCTTGCATTACCGACAACTTGTAAATACACCAAACCTACAAGCAAAAAAACTACTACTCCGCAGCAATATCATACACCATCAACGAAGTGCCGTGGCGGACATAAAGTTTCTTGTCGTAAATTACCGGGAAGGCCCAGTGTTGGTCTTCGCCGTAAGGCACACTAAACTGACTAATGATATTATAGCTGGAACCGGTAGGATCTGAAAGCGCAACTTTTCCATCTTCGCCATAGAGATAAAGCATGCCATCAGCATAGGTGATGTTCCCTTTTTTTATCAGGCTTTCCACAACGAGTTCTTCCCCGGTATTCCAATCGAGACAATACCATTTTACACCTTTATCGCCGGGCCCCCAGATTTTATCACCAAGAACAATAAACCCGCCCATTCTTCCATCGAGGGTTTCGTTGCGCCAGACTTCTTCTGCGCTTCTGCCATCGTCAGACAGTTTTAGCATTACACCTCCTTTGCCATATCCGCTCACGCAATACACAAACCCATCCCTGTAATAAGGCGTGTTGGCATGTACCGACCATTTGTTGGGCTGATCGGCAGTCCACATTAACTCACCCGTGAGCGCATCTAATCCAAGAACTGACTTTTCGGTTTGGGTAATGAGCATCTCCATCCCATTGTGCATAGCAATCTGAGGTGAGCAATAGGCGCTGATTTCACCTTTTCCTTTGCTTGTCCAAATGAGTTCGCCTGAATCTTTGTTGAGTGCAATTACGTTGTGTTCTTCGCCACCCGGAGTGCAAAAGATTTTGTCGCCAAGGAAAGCCAGGTTTTCGGTTACGCCCCATTTGATGTTCCGACATCCATAATCTGCAACCAGGTTTATTTGCCAGATGATTTTACCATCTTTTGCATCCATGCAATACAAGCCACCCATGCCGCTCATAATGTAGAGTTTGTTATCGTAAACCAAAGGTGTGGAGCGAACGCCCGGATAGCTCTCTATCCATTCTTCACCATATTTTACTTTCCAAAGTAGCTTGCCATCATGGTCGAAAGCAAAGATGTACCCAAAATCGCCCTGGGTGCCTGAAGTGTAAACAACATCACTGGTAACCGCTGCTGAGGTGTGTCCATTGCCAAGCCCATCAAAATGCCAGAGCAATTCAGGGCCATCATCAGGCCAACTTTTTAATAATCCTGTTTCGTTATAAATGCCATCGCGTGTATTGCCCCGCCATTGGGCTACTTCCTGTGCAAAGACCTGGATGCTAAAAATGATGGCCAGTAAGAGTGTTAGTTTTTTAAACATGTTAAACAAGTATGTATGTTAATAAATCAATTTTCACATCGTAATATTAAACGATTTTAATGAAACAATCATCTTTTGAGGTGGAATTTAGTTTTAGTCAAAATAAAGGGGAAAAGGGGTATAGGGGCTATAAGGGATATAGGGTGCATAGGGGATATAGGCCACAGCCATCAAGTTAAGAATTTTTTATTGTACAGCTAAAGTCGGAATGAACTCAGTATGAGTTCAGCTATTGTAGCTTATGCATGAAAAAGTGGGTAGCAACCCAGTATGGGTTGTGCAAACAAAGGTATTTTTGGTATCTTCAAGTTATCGATTTTTGTTCCCCGAAGGATCCTAATTTTCCATATAGTGATGCCATGCACAAATTTACACATTGGCGAATTTTCAAATAAATGCGTGCCTACTAAATCAAATTGTTTTATTGTTAGTTTGATAATTCTACTTTTGCGCTGATTTTATGTCAAGAAAATTCACGAAATGAAATTCATCAAACAAATTGACGGGCTCAGGTTTGTTGCCATTTTTATGGTACTGATAGCGCATTGGCTGGAGCCTTCGATTCAAAATCCCTGGCTCAGGAATATAAATTATGGGACAGGGGTAACACTGTTTTTTGTGATTAGTGGATTTTTAATTACAAATATCCTGATTAATTTTAAACTGAAAAACCAACTTGAAGGGCGTGGCAACTGGTATTCGATAAAGTCCTTTTATATGCGGCGTACCCTTCGGATTTTCCCGATTTACTACATCACGATATTTTTTCTGCTCATCATTGGTTTTGAAAACACGCGGGAGTTCCTTCCATGGCTACTTTCTTATACCCTTAACATTAAATTCGCGCTCACCAATCAGTTTGCAGGTTCCTTTACACATTTTTGGTCGCTTGCTGTCGAGGAGCAATTCTATATTTTATGGGCCTTCTTAATTGTATTTATACCCAACAAATACCTAAAAGGATTAATCATTGGCAGCATCATTATTTCGATTGTAATGCGGGTTTACCTGACGTACTTCACACCCTATTGGTCGGCTGCCAATGGCTTGATGTTAACCAACATGTATAGCCTTGGGTTGGGGGCACTTATTGCTTACGACAAAACTTTTGGTGATTTCTTTTCAAGGCACATCAAAATATTCAAAAAAGCGCTCATTTATTTAATTCTCATCTATATTGTTGCTTATGTTTACCCCCGGGAATACCAACCTTTTGAAGGATTCAAATATACTTCAGATATTTACCTTTCATTTGTTTATTTTGTTGTGGTGGTAATTGCGTCCAATGGTGCATTTAGCTGTTCGGCCAAAAAATTCCTCGAAAATCCGGTGGTGCTATATTTAGGTAAGATTAGTTATGGCCTGTATGTATTCCATCTTTTCATGGGTCCATTATACTTCAATTATCTGCAGCAGTACATTCGACTCCCGCTAAAAACAGACCTGGAGTATTTTATCCTTTTCTTCATTATGAACCTCATCCTTGCAAGCTTGTCATGGTTCCTCATCGAAAAACCTTTTGTAGGCCTGAAAAAATACTTCAAGTATTGAGCCTGGATTGAGTTTCACCTGAACACCCCGGCCTGGCAGATCCAGGAGAGGTAATTTTAAAAGAAATAAAACTTCCTTTAATCACCTTGATGCTACCATTCTTGGTGTAAATACTTATCATATTAAAATCTTCATTCGGAAAGAATATTTCTGTCATCACGGTTTGGCCTTCATCGGAAATTAATTCTACCGATGCTACATCGATGAGTAGCCTCATTTTGATAATTTCTGATTCAAGAACCTGTGGGGCATAGTGCCGCCCGGAAAATTGATCGGAAAAATCAATCTTGCCTGTATGCTGTCGGTCGATGAAAAACCGCTTCCCTGTCAGATCATACCCAATCAAAACATCTTCACCTAAATTGTTTGTCAGTACAACTCCAAACTCCTGTGCCAGGCCAAATTGTTTTGCCTTGCCCACCTTAAACACCAGATTCAATTCTCCTGTTATAACAGATAATTGCGATAGGGTGGCTATTTTCTTTTTACCTGAAACAGTGCCAGTTTCCAATTTCAATTTTTCATTGTGCCAAAATTTCATTTCAGCAACAGCTTCCGAAAAGAGCCTGAGCCCTTTACCGGTTTTCTTCAGTTCAAGTTTTCTGGGAATGGTCATTGCACCTCTCCAGGTTTGTGTAGGCACTTTTTGGGCATATTGCCAATTGCCCATCCAGCCTAATAAAATACGGCGGCCATCTTTTTCGGGTATATCCGACCAGGTAACACCAGCGTAGAAATCCTTGCCCCAATCCACCCACAAAAGGGTTTCAGGAGAATTATCGTTTACAAAAACCTTCCCATCGAATCCCCCAACAAAATACTGTGTGCCCGATCCTCCATTTGGCCCACCTGAATTGATGCTTACCAGCAGCACCCATTTTTGCTGACCATCCACTTTCATCGGGAATAGATCAGGACATTCCCAAACACCACCGTGAGTGCCAATACCGTTGCCAAAGTCACTTTCGAAAATCCAGTGCTTGAGGTCTGGAGATGAGTAAAATTGCACACAATCGTGCGCCGCCAGTACCATAATCCACTTATTGTCATGTTTACACCAAATAACTTTTGGGTCACGGAAATCGCGGATACCAGGATTAGACAGCACCGGGTTTTTTTCATATTTTCTCCAATTGCGTCCTTTGTCAGTACTGTAGGCAATGCCCTGGGTTTGGAAATCATTTCTTCCTTCCTTTTCGGCTTCCGGATTGTGGTAAGTGAATATTGCGATCATCGGTGGGGTATTCTTACTTCCAAATCCAGAAGTATTATCCCAGTCAACAACAGCACTCCCAGAAAAAATATATCCCAGTTCATCAGGGTAAAGGGCAATTGGTAAATGTTGCCAACGAATCAAATCTTTGCTCACTGAATGCCCCCAGTGCATAGGTCCCCATACGATATCATCAGGATAATATTGATAGAAAAGATGGTATTCACCATCGAAATATACCAACCCGTTGGGGTCGTTCATCCACATTCGCTCTGGCGAAAAATGGAAACGCGGTCGGTGCTGTTCTGAGCCTCTTTCTTTCAATTTATTTTGGATATTTTTCTTTACAGAAATTACCGATAATTAAATTTGCCCATCATTTTATTATAAGTTTAACTCTGACAGGACCTCCTTGCTCCTCCGCTAAAGCTTCGGCGCACGCGGACGTCGGACTCTGTCAGGTTAACCGATTACTGATTAATCAATCACCGATCACCAATCACCGATCACCAATCACCGATCACCAATCACTAATCACCAATCACTAACCACCAATCACTCACTACTACTTCTCATACTCAGCATGGCAAGTTGAACCAACTGCACCAATTTCGATGTAATATGCCCAAACAATTTTTCCTGACTGTTGCAGTGTGCCAATTCCATTAATTATCCAGCCATCGCCAATCGTTTGTTCAGGGATATTAATCTGATACCCGTTCACAGTTCCATAAGCCTGCTGGAATTCGGGTGGTGCATCAGCAAAATTATTAAGAAAAACACGGCTACTGTTATTCTCATCAGCAGAAATATCCACATCGTAATTTAGCCTTACGCAAGATTCGGCAACCGACCAGGTGCCCAGAAACTTTTTACGGGTATCAACATTGGTGTTAGGAGGATTATTTTCGATGCAGGATAGCATTTGGAAAGTAGCAATCAGCATGATTAGTATAACAGGCATAAACACTGATTTTTTCATATCAAAAACTTTAATGCAAAAATGCAACAATAAATTATTCTTTATCAAACAATTTTTCATTTTCATTTCGTTTAGAATAATACTTTTGCAAACATTTAAATATTATCATATTTAACTTTATTAATTATATTAAAACAACTACAAATGAATTTCTTAATTACACTTACTCAAGCTACCAGGAATGCATTTTTACTTGGCATACTCTTTATTTCATTTTCATCCTTTGGCCAGATGTATCAAAGAGATACCATCAGTATGGAACCAGGCAAGACACATGATGTGTTTTATTCATTAAAATCCGGAAACGAAACTTCAGTGATCCGTAGCAACTGGGATATAGAATTCAGCACAGCAAGTAAGGATGTTACGATCCGAACCAACGGTGCCAATGGCGTGAAACTTTATACTTATCCCAATGCCGGCCTGGATGGCTGGAACAATATAGACACTACCGGTTTGCACATGTGGCCTGTGATGTATAATTCAGATACTACATGGGAGAATGGTGCTTTTAACAGAAATGCGGGGAGTCATCCCGATTATGGCTGGGGGATGTATAGCATGGTAACACACACCATAACTGGCGATTCACTTTTTGTAATGCAACTGCCCGACTTCAGTTTCAAACAAGTATGGATTGTTAACAAGAATCCCAACGCCGGATTTAACAGCTACACTCTTAAATACGCAAATCTTGATGGAAGCGACGAGCACGAAGTAATGGTTCCTTTGGATGATTGGGCTGCTAAAAACTTCATTGGATATTCTTTTGCTACCAACGATTTTGTCGATCGCGAACCGGTATCAATGGATTGGGACCTGGAATTTTGCAAATACATTACCCTTTATGGTGGCGTTGCCTGGTATCCTGTTACAGGAATCCTACAAAATTATAATGTTCAGGTGGCTTCCTATTCCCAGGTTGATACTTCCTTTATTGATTATGAAATTTCAGCTTTAGACTCAGCATACATTTCAACAATTGGCAACAATTGGAACTATTTTATAGGTATGCCACCACCATACTACATTACTGATTCGCTGGTTTATTTTGTAAGCGACCAGGAAAGTAGCATCTGGAAAGTGGTGTTTGAACATTACGACAGTAGCCTGGGCGAAATTGGTTTTAGGAAAAAACTCATCGAAGACCACGCGAACATCAGTGAGTTGCAAGGAACAAGTTCCGGAAACATTGCTATCCAACCAAATCCTGTAAAAGACATTGCCCACTTGCTATTTAATGCTGAGGAAAACGGAACTGCCAACATTTCGATTTTTAATATTGCCGGTGCTAAAATTTACGAACAAAGCATTAGCTATACAAGAGGTTTGAACATGCACCAGGTTAATGTTTCAAAGTTACCTGGAGGCATTTATGTTGTCATGCTAAAAGCCGGCAACACTGTTCTTAAAAACAAACTCGTCAAACAGTAAACCATTTAACCTTCTCTTTGTTAAAATCATTTGAACTTGTAAGGAAAACAAAAACTGACGACTGTTCAGTTTTTAATGATTCCCTGTTTTAACTACATTAAATGCTAATACGGTTTTTCAAATATGTACTAATCCTGATGCTCTTTGGTGTTGTTACCATGCTACCAAAGGCCTTGTGCGCCCAAAATGCCTCCATTAAAATTTTGGATAAAAAGACTGGTGATCCGGTAATTTATGCCAATGTTTGTTTCGAAAGCCTGGATGGTAAAACGGTTTTACACAAAATTTCTGATGACCAGGGAATGGCAGATAATCTTGTGGAAACTGCTTCTACCGTAGCCATTTCCTTTGTTGGATATCACGTTTACATCGACACTATTCAAGCGGGGGAATCACCAACCTATCAGCTCGAACCTGCAATACTGAATATGGAAGAGGTGGTAATAACCGGCCAATACACACCCGAGCGTTCCGACAAATCCATTTACAAAGTAAAAGTGATTGATGCCATGCAGATACAATCGCAAAATGCGTTAAATCTCGAGGAGATGCTTTCCACGCAACTGAACATTAAAATTTCGCATGATGCCGCTTTAGGCAGCAAAATGAAATTACAGGGTATTGGTGGTGAAAATGTAAAGGTATTGATTGATGGTGTTCCGGTGATAGGACGGATGAATGGTGATATCGACCTGAGCCAGATTAGCCTGACCAACGTTGAGCGCATAGAAATGGTTGAAGGCCCCATGTCGGTAAACTATGGCACCAATGCCCTTGCCGGCGTCATCAACATTATTACCCGCGACCATGTCAACAACACAGTGGATGTGGCTATAAACACTTATGCTGAATCGGTAGGTCAATACAAGGTGGATGGGAATATTGGAGTTCACAAGAACAAAAACACCCTCATCTTTACCGGTGGCTATAATTTTTTTGAAGGATTTTCGACATACGACACTTCACGCTACCAGGAATGGAAACCCAAGCAACAGTATTTTACTGAATTGAAATACAAGCGGAAGATTGGCCAGACCAACCTGAGGTTATCTACAAAATATTTCGATGAGTTTGTTTTGGACAAAGGCAGTCCGCAACTTGATGCCGACACTGCATTGGGCTTATATTACTACACAGCCCGCGATGGATATTATTACACCAATCGTTTTGATGCCAATGCATCGCTTACTGGTATTGTTGGCAACAACCAATACATTAATGTGATGGCGGCTTATAATTGGTACAATCGCGAGCGCGAGACAAAAATCAAGAACCTTTCATCATTGGAAGAAGAATTTTCGCAATCACCGACAGATTTCGACACCACTGCTTTCGATAACTGGACCTTCAGGGGAACCATTAGCCGTTACTCTATGGACACCGTGAGGTTCAATTACCAGGCAGGTTTCGATGTCAACCTCGAATCGGGTACCGGTAAAAAGATTGAAGGAGGTGAGGCTTCTATCCAGGATTATGCAGTATTTGCCAGTGTAAAATGGAGGCCTATTTCAAGCCTGTCAATCCAGCCGGGCCTGAGATACAGTTACAATACCGAGTATAAAGCACCGCTCACCCCTTCGATAAATGTAAAGTACGGCGCCAACGAAAGCATTACACTGAGGGCTTCCTATGGCAGGGGGTTCAGGGCACCATCCCTCAAAGAACTTTACCTGGATTTTGTGGATTTGAACCATAAAATTTTTGGCTCCGATTCATTGAAAGCAGAAACATCCAACAGCTATCACCTGAGCATGACCTATTTTAAGGAAACCACAAAGGTGGCTTTCAAAATTGAGCCGGATGTTTTTTACAACAACATGAAGGATAAAATAGACCTGGTGCCAAAAACAGTTGTTGGCGAAAACAATGATACTACCCAGATTTGGATTTATAGCAATGTGAACTTGTTCAGGACACTTGGTGGACGGCTTAACCTGACCTATCGCCACAAAGGGATGTTCGATTTTGGTGTTGGTTTAGCTTACATCGGCACTTACAATCAATATACAGAGACGCCAAACGATTTGGAGAAATTCCATTATTACCCGGAAATTGTGATGACAATGAAATATCAGAACCAAAATTCCGGCATTAATTTAAATGTGGTTTACAAATACACAGGTGAGGTTACACGCAACCAGATCAATTCGAGCGACGAACTTGTTCCATACACCGAAGCGAGCTATAACATGCTGGATGTATCGTTGAATCGTGCATTTTTTGAAAACAAACTAAATCTTGCCATTGGAGGCAAAAACCTGTTTAACATAACCGACATAAAAACCAGCGGAGGCAGTGGTGGCGTGCATGGAGGTGGTGGATCAGCCATGCCGGTTGCGTGGGGAAGGTCGTTTTTTGCAAGCTTAAGATTTAAAATTTCGAAGTAAGGGAATTATGGTTGAATTGCTCTATTGTTAAATTGTTGGAGAAGATTATGGAGAAGATTTTTTTAATTAATTTGGCAATGTGCTTCAATTTAAACATGGCAGAAGTTATTATGAGCGAAACCCGTACCGGGTTGTAATTTGAGGGTGTATTTGTAGATAGTTCAGTTACTTCTGAATAACCCAGCAAAAAACAGTTTAACAATACAACAATTTAGCATCTTAACAAAACAAACAATACAACATTGTAACAATACAACATTGTAACAATACAACATTGTAACAATACAACAATTTAACAATTTAACAATATAACAATTCAACAATACAACAATCCCTCATTTTAAATGAACCATCACACAAAACTAAACATACTAACTTTACTATTCGTATTCACCCTAAGCCTGAGTTCATGCATGGACAAGGTGAAGGAGGATGACCCGCTTCCAACCTATCCCATCCCCGAAGGAATAAAAATTGGCCAGGCCAACCTTGGCTCTGATTATGGCAACAGGGTTTATTATGATCTAAGTAACAATACAACAGTTAAGACAATTACCAACAGCGACTACGACCTCGCATTTGAAAGTTCTGATAATGGCTGGCATATTCTGCTGAACTCTTCCCGCTTTATGTATGCCGGAAATTCCGGGAATAAAAATTTTGAAGAAATCACCTCACCATCGGGTATCGAAATGTCTTTTGATAATTCAAACGGTGACCTCGATTCGACAGCTATTGGCAATTGGGCCGATTTTTCTATTAACCCTCCGCTGTTCTATAATGAAGTTTATGCAATCGATTTGGGCTTGGATCAACAAGGATTGCATCTGGGATACAAGAAAACAGTTTTCGAAACACTGACTGATAACATCTATACAATTCGCCATGCCAATATGGATGGAAGCAGTAATTTCACCGTTCAATTGCCAAAGATGGATGACCGCAATTTTATAGGGCTTACTTTTGCTGACGGCGGTAAAATGGTCGATTTTGAGCCACCAACTCAGGACTGGGATATTTTGTTCGGGCAATACACCACCATGCTCTTTGCCGAGGGCGAACCTTATCCTTATCTCGTGCGGGGTGTCCTTTTAAATACTTCCGGCACCCAGGCATACCTTTATGAAGGGGACAAAGATTTTCTGGATGTAGAACTTGAGGATGTGGATAATAACCAGTTTATTTCGCAACAGGATGTTATTGGCCACGAATGGAAGTATTACAATTTGGAAGAAGGCGTTTATACCGTAAGCACCCAACAGGTTTATTTCATCAAATCCCTTGATGGATCAATTTACAAATTTCATTTCCTAAGTTACTACAACAGCGATGGCGAAACCGGCTACCCGAAGTTTGAGTTTAAGAAGGTTTAGAAAGGGTGTTAAAATTCGGCAATATCATCTACCATACCTTTAATGATTTAACTTCCATTGTAGAGCTTAATAAGTCACAGCCTTCTTGGGGGCCATTACCAAAGATTACTTCCATAGGTTGATTAAAATATTCAAGGTTGTCTTTAATGGTTCTTACAAGGTGTCTGTTGTAGTAGAATGATATTTCATCTTTAGTCCATAGCACTCCGTATTTATTGAATCCCTTGTAGTCATGAAGAAAATGATTTTTAGCTCCGGCATCTTTGTTATTTTCCTTAGTACCGAAGTGTATGTTACTTTGTAGCTTCCTTCCGCGATGGAATGTTGCAGTGTCATTGCTGTACCCTTCGAGGATGTCTATCTCAGGAGGCCATGAATTAACTCCGGTAAGCCAGAATGCAGGCCATGTATGTTTAGTTTCTGGAAGTTTTAATTCAGCTTCAAAATATCCGTATTTGAATTTCTTTTTACTTCTAACTACTCCGTAGCCATAAGGAATTGTAATAGCATTGAACTGTTTTGGTTTTAGTTTAAAATAGAGTTGCAGCATATTATTGACCAACTCCATACAATCATTATCAAAGTAGGTATTAAGTTTATCAGGGTGGTATTCACCCCAGGCAAATCCTCTTTCAAAATGTTGGTCAATTGACTGTACAGCTGAAAAATTTAAGTCTAATGACAGTAGTCCTGCAGGATGGAAATTTCCAAGTGTATCCTTTCTCAGATAGTACCTTAGCCGGTTTTTTAATGTCAGAAAAAAGTTTTTCATAGTTTTTTGTTATTTTAATTTTTTGAATTGATTTAAAATTCGCATCATATTTGCGATACGGTATCATTTGGAATGATTATGAAATGTGTTTTCCTATTTGGGATTTACATGAAAGTAAAATCTAAACCTTCCCGTCGCCCACACCGTATAAATGTCTTAGTGTTTTAACAACACTAACTTTTGCTATAATATTGATATTAGCAGAACAATTGCTGCAGCTACAACAACAGTTCCCAGAATTAACCCACCAGTCCTTTTTCTGTCTTTTGAAACCCGTTGATCCACATTATTATTTTGATACGTCGGGTCAGAAGCAATTTGAATACTGGAATATTTAAATTTGTAAAATTCAGCCGTACATCGATAACAACTACTCCATCCGTCTGGCCTTTTTTCTTTGGTGATATTTATCAAATCGGCACCTAAAGCACATCCTTCATCCTGCAAAAGTTTGATTGCCCGCTTTTCGCTACATGCCACCGAGAAACCAGTTTCGCCCAAAAGAATTTCACCTACTTTAAATGCTATGGAATCGCTTGGGGTAAAATCCCTTTTTATGGATATAAAGCATTGTCCGTAGTCCGACTTTTTTAAATCGTAATCAATTCTGACAACACGATGTTTACAGCCCGAAAAAGCTAAAGCTATCAACAAATAGAAAATCAGTTTTTTCATGTTTTCTTTTTTTCATTAGATCAAGAAAATCCTTTGCCTGGTCAAACTCAGAACTCCAAATGCCGACCTTTGGTCGTGCATGTTCCGAATCCTCGGATTCGAGAATCCGGGACTCGAAGCTTCGCTTCGGCACTCCAATCTTTTCCCTACAAACCCATCCCCATGCTCACCATTTCGGCGATATCGTAGTTTTTCATAGAGTCTTCACGATTCTTGTATTTGATACCGTCGGTCATCATCACCATACAGAAAGGGCAGGCTGTGGCCACTACATCAGCATCTACTTCAATAGCATCTTCAATACGTTCGATGAAAACTTCCTTGTCGCCTTTTTCGGCTTCTTTGAACATTTGTCCGCCACCAGCACCACAACACAACGCAAAGCTTTTATGCCGGTGCATTTCGCCATGCTTGTGCGGAATGGCTTTGAGCACATCGCGCGGGGCATCATATTCTCCGTTGCCACGACCAAGGTAACAGGGATCGTGGAACACAACTTTTTGATCTTTAAACATATCAGAAGTGATATTTATCTTACCATCAGCAATAAGCTTTTGTAGGAACTGCGAGTGGTGCATCACTTCATAATTTCCACCAAGGTCGGGATATTCGTTTTTAAAAGTATTGTAATCGTGGGGGCAGCAGGAGATGATTTTCTCGACTTCATACATTTTAAAGGTTTCAATAATCTGAAGGGTTTGCATCTGGTACAGCATTTCGTTACCCGCCCGGCGGGCAGAATCTCCTGTGTCAATTTCTTCCACACCCAACACAGCGTAACTGATGTTCAGATGGTTCAAAATTTTTACAAACTCACGTGACACTTTTTTATAACGATCATCATATGCACCCGATGAGCCAATCCAAACCAGGTATTCCGGCTTTTTGCCCTCAGTAAAAACATTGGCCATGATAGGCACTTCCAGCTCAACTTCTTCGGCCCATTTCATCCGGTCTTCGGGAGGATATTGCCAGGGAGCGCCATTGTTTTCGACATTTGTAAACATATTGTTCAGTTCGCCCGGTGCTGCTGACTCTTCCATAAACAGGTAACGGCGCATATCCACAATCAGGCTCGGATGGTTCATATCAATCGGACATTCCTCAGCGCAAGCATTACAGGTAGTACATGCCCACAACTCCTCTTCG
>Ga0075111_1001024_pt1 | contig 13061 bp, 7 predicted proteins | sample AntAceMetag02UKK_FD_69787 | JGI IMG/M metagenome (GOLD analysis project Ga0075111, IMG submission 69787) | Saline lake microbial communities from Ace Lake, Antarctica - Antarctic Ace Lake Metagenome 02UKK | ecosystem: Environmental > Aquatic > Non-marine Saline and Alkaline > Saline | place... | reverse complement strand
TTGTTTCTCTCCGCCCCTTTCAAATTCAATTTTTCTGGCAACAGAACCGTGGGGGGGAGGAACCGCATGGAAGACCAGAAGAGACGCATTAAACCGTATACAAAGTTCAGACCCAAAGGATAGCAGATGGCCGGAATCCTTTGATAAATCAGTTGCGCAAAGAATTTTTTTTATCGGGTGCATGTTTTACCCCTTCTTTGTTCCAGTCGTTATTTCGGAACTGAACAAGAAAGTTTCCGGAGATGGTGGTGTCGGTGTGTGAGCCAGAGAGTTTTTATCGGAACATTATTTTTAACAATGGGATTGGATCTCCAATAATTAGGTAGCACATGGATGGCATAAAAACAATGCACCGCTGTATATTGTTTATCTGAAGATCAGTCATAGCTTTGGAAACCAAAGCAATTGGACGGTATCTGATTTTGTCTATTAAGCCTGATGCTCTGGATGTTCGGGGGTGGCGCATAATTTTAATCTACTGATTGTTTAAAGTCATGAATGAGTTTATAATGCAAAATATTGTAAATAATAATTCGGTTGGTTCGAGATCATTCATATGGAGGAGAAATGGGGAAAAATAGTTACCCTAGCTATTTAGTAAGGGAGCATAAATATGATTTGCTGAATACCAGAAAAATCATAGAAATCATTATTTTTTTATTAGTAGTTCTTTTGTTGATCCCGTCTCTATCCGTGGCAAAAAAATTAAATTTTATCAGGATTGGAACCGGTGGACTTACCGGTGTTTATTATCCCATTGGAAAAATAATTGCGCATGGCCTTACAGGTATTGATTCCAAAGGGTTATCTCAAGATCAGGGTGAATATGGCATTTCGGGTTTCATTGGTGTTGCTCAAAATTCTGCAGGTTCAATCGATAATGTTCGTGGTGTTGTTTCCGGCACAATTGAAGCCGGGTTGGTTCAGGCCGATGTGGCGTTCCAGGCATACCATAATCAAACCGTATTTAAGGAAAATAAACGATCAAATTCGGTTCGGGCCATAGCCAGCCTCTACCCTGAAAAATTTCAGATTGTAACACGGCAGGATGCTCACATTCAAAGTTTTTCCGATCTAAGAGGAAAACGGATCTCTTTAGATGAGGCAGGCTCTGGAACCCTGGCTGTTATGCGTATCGCTTTTGCGGCACACGGCATGACAGAGGCCGATCTTTTACCCGTTTATCTGAAGCCGGTTTTTACCCATGAAAAAATGATAAACGGCGAGATTCAAGGATTTGTAATGATGGCTGGTACACCCATGAAAGCAGTCAGTCAATTGATGGGTTCCGGGATTTCTCTTGTACCCATTTCTCCAAAAATCGCATCATCAATACAAGCAAAATATCCTTATTTAGTGCCGGGCCGTATTCCAGCGAATGTGTATCCCGGGATTCCAGAAATTTCAACCATCCAGGTCTATGCCTTGTTAGTCGTTAATGAATCAATGGACGACCATCTGGTTTATCAGATTACAGAATCACTATGGAGCAAGAGGACATTATCCATGCTGAAAAAAGAGCATACCCAAGGCAAATCCATTACGCCCCAAACAGCTCTAAAGGGATTATCAATACCAATTCATCCTGGAGCAAAAAAGTATTACCATGAGCACAGGCAGAAATTTGACAGCTTTCAGTAGAAAAAAAAAAGAATCTTTCTTCTCCAGGCAACTGATGTGGATTTTTATGATTGGCGTTCTCTGCAGTGTCATCACTGCCGGAATTATAACCAATAAAACCCTTCGTTCAATTGAGAAAAATCTTCCGAACACACTTTTTTTAGAACTCAATGATCTTTCTGATGTGCTTGAAAAATTTTCTGAAACCGTCCAAGCGGCGGAAATAGCGCAAATTATTCCTGATCATGAAAATTTAAATCTTTTTCGAGCCAGACTGGATATTGTTTACAATGACATTATCAAACTTAGGGAGTCTTATGTGTTTGATAATATGGTCCAGGCGTCCGCTTTTCATGCCGTTGTTGCACCGGCCGTTGCTGACCTTCAAATTTGGCTCACTGAAGGTGTTTCCGGCTTTGGCCCAGACACAAAAATAACTGCAGCAATTGCATATAATAGAATTTCAGAAGCGTATCAGAAAGCCCATTCACTGAACAAAGAGGCAAAATTAAGGGGCCAAAGGATTTTAGAAAAGCAAAAATTGAGGCTTGACCAGTTTTTATTCAGTGCCAATCTGCTGTTTGGTTTAACAATTGTCATCAGTCTTAGTCTGGTTTACCTATTGTTTCAGCAATATGTTTTTCAACGCAGGGAATCCTTGGCACAGGCAGCCATACAGGATCAGCAGGACCTTCTCAACAGTTTATTTGATAATGTTTTTCTGGGTATTACTGTTTGGAATCAAAAGGGTGAGCTTTTGCTCTCAAACAAAGCCTTTAACGAAATCACAGGCTACTCTTCTCAGGATATTCAGACCCATGAAAATTGGTTTGTAAAAGCGTATCCGGATGCAGAATATAGAAGCCGGGTGTTAAAGGATTGGAATAAAAATCCAGATCAAAAAAAAGTTATACGTGAATTCATCATTTCTTGTAAAAACAGTAACACCAAAGAAATTGAATTTTGTGGCAGCTTTCTGGCGGATGGCAGAGCCTTGGTTACCATGACGGATATTACCGATCGAAAGATAGCTGAGAAAGATAAAATCAGGGCTCAGAATACCGCCAGTGAACATAAAAAACTGGCATTGGTCGGACAGATAGCCGGGAAAATGGCCCATGATTTCAACAATATTTTAGGCATTGTCATGGGTAACACAGAACTTGCACTCATGGACTGCACGGATGAAAAAACAAAAAAGACCCTGAAATTAATATTTAACCAAACCCTGCGGGGGAAGAATTTAACTAAGAATCTGGTTGCGTTTGCCAAGGATCAGGAGCCCAAACAGGAATATTTCCAAATTCATGGGAAAATCGATCTTGTATTGGACCTTTTGAAAAAAGAATTGGAAGGGATTGCTGTGACCAGAGACGATGATCCATCTTTGCCTGAACTGCTTGCTGACCCTGGAATGATTGAACATGCCCTTGTGAATCTCATTCAAAATTCAATCCATGCCACTTCTTTATCTGAAAATCCTCAAATAACCCTTCGATCGAGCTTACAGGATGAAACCATCACCATCGAAATAGAAGATAACGGATGCGGTATTCCGGAAGGCAATCTTGAAAAGATATATGAGCCTGCTTTCACCCTGAAAGGAAGCAAGGATGTGGTCGGTTCATATAAAGCCGGAATTCGGGGTACCGGTTATGGGATGGCCAATGTAAAAAAATATATTGAACAGCACAAGGGTTCGATTTCTGTTACATCAAAAGTAGAATCCGGGACCTTGTTTACTATCAGCCTGCCTGTTTTTAAAAAAGAGCTTACGTTTGAGGAAAAAATTATCATTGAAGATGAAATCACCCAGCATGGAAAACGGATACTTCTTGTTGAGGATGAAACAGCAATATCAGATATCCAGTACCGGATATTAACACAGGCTCCGTGTAACCATCGAGTGGATATTGCCAATAATGGACAGATTGCAATGGACTTGTTTTGCAAAAATGATTATGATTTCGTAAGCTTGGATTATATTCTTCCCGGAGGGATTAACGGCATTGATGTATATCATTATATCCGACAAACAAACAAAATAATTCCCATACTTTTTATTTCCGGGAATATAGAATTTTTAGAGTCTATTCGAGAGTTAAAGCATAAAGATCCACATATTGACCATCTGTCCAAGCCTTGTAAAAATATAGACTATCTGAACAGCATAAATAAATTGTTGAAAGTTTCTTAATTGTTGGTTCGCTGTGGAAATCAGTCCAAAGTCAACTCTGCCTTCGCATAAATAAAAAATTTACTTGTGTAAAATTAATTAGCATGCTAACTATTGCATAGCTAATTAAATATGGAGGATACACATGACAAGTTTCAGCCCATTTGAAAGTCTCGGTTTTCACTGCAATCTAACCTTTAAGTCATTTTCTAAGGCCCTGGAAAAAAAATTGTCCGGTAAAGGGGTAAGTCGGGTCCAGTTCATGGCCCTGGCCCACCTCATCGCTCTGGGTACAATGCCCCAAAAAGAGCTTGCCGAATTGCTGTCCATTACGCCCGCCTCCACTGTCAGGCTGGTGGATCGGTTGGTCCGGGACGGATGGGTTGAGCGCATTCCTGACCCTGATGACCGCCGGGTTAAACTTATTTCCCCTACTCCAAAGGCCATGGATACCTGGGAAAATATGTCTGATTATGTTCAGCAAATTACCGCCAAGGCCTATACAGGCTTGTCTGATGATCAAATTAGTACGGTTAAGGCTGTGTTGCAAAAAGTGCGTAAAAATTTGGAGTAAAATTTATTTCAGGGAGAAAGAAATGAAAAAATTAATGATGATTCTGATGGTGACTGCCTTGGTTGCCGGGGGAATATTTCTGGTCCGGCAAAAAAAACTGAGTATTGCCCAAGCCGGCGTACAAAAAGCTCGGGCCTCAATGGTTCGCGTATCAGTGGCCCGCAAGGGCAACCTTTCGGTTACCCGAAGTTATCTGGCCCGTGTCGAGCCCTGGCGGTCTGCAACAGTCGGTGTACAGATCACGTCACGGATAATGGAGGTTTTAGTTCAGGAAGGAGATATTGTGTCCAAGGGACAGGTTCTGGCTATCCTGGACGGGGCTGAACTGCTGGCCCATGTCAGAGGGATTGAGGCTGAAGTTTTACAAAGCCGGATGCAGGCTGCGGCATCAGCTGCAACGGTGGCAGCCCTGAAAAAAAGCCTCCATTTCCGTGAACGAGAAGTTGATCGGGATGAATTCCTGGCCCAGGAAGGTGCCATTGCACAGGTGATAGCAGAAACCTCTTTGGATCAACTCAATGAGACCCGGGGACGTTTGAATGCCATGGGCAAAACCCTGCGGGCGGCTAAAGAACTGATTAAAGTCAGGGAACGGCAGTTGGAGCAGGCCCGGACCAGGATGGCCTACACAAGGATAACAGCCCCCTTTGAAGGGGTGATCTCCCGGCGTTTGGCCGATCCCGGGGACATGGCCGGATCAAACCAGGCCATCGTAAAAATAGAGGATCACAGCCGGTTCAAAATTTGTTTTGATATTCCACAGTCTGAATTATTATCAATTAAGCCGGGGATGAATATTGTGGCGCAATCAAATTCGGATATGGATCTGTCTATTTCCCGGGTCCATCCTTCCTTGAATCAAAACAGGACCCTGACCGTGGAGTGTGACACTGCTGGAAGCCAAAATCTCTGGGCCGGAAGCACTTTACAAGTGGCCGTTATACTCAAGACGTTTAAGGATCAGATCCTGGTCTCTGAAAACAGTCTGATCCCCCTCCCGGACGGTGGACATGCCGTATTCATAGTTGAAAATCATCTTACAAAAGCCGTGCCTGTTACGGTTTTTGTAAGGGATAACGGATGGGTTGCAATTAACGGGGTGGAACCGGGCACCCAGGTGATAGAAAATACCTATCTGGGGTGGAATCGCCTGGCTGCCGGGGAATTGGTTGAGGTGCTGCGATGAGCCTACCCCAATTATCCCTGAAGTATCCCTACCTTGTCCTGGCCCTTGTTCTGATTGTAGGGGTCATGGGCACCCTGGCCTATGTGATCGTCCCAACGGATCTCTTTCCTGAAACCGTGCCGCCCCAGGTGGCTATTATCACGGTTGCACCTGGCGTCTCGGCCAGGGATATCGCAGATAAGGTTACCCGGAATATTGAAAAAGAACTGGGAAGTCTGGCCGGATTAAAGCGCATCTCATCGGTTTCCCGGGATGAGGTATCTGCCATCACTGCAGAATTTTTATTCAGCAAACCCATGGGTGAGGCCGTCATTGACGTGCAGAATGCGGTGGCAAGGGTCAGGGGAATCCTACCCTCGGATATCCGGGAACCCCTGCTGTACCGAATTACCGACGCCACCCGGCCGTTGGTGACTCTGGCCGTAAGTCCCGGGCCGGACAGCCTTAAAACCTTGTCCGACATCAGGCTTTTGGCGGAAAACGACCTCAGGGACGAAATTATGGCCGTTCCCGGCGTTGGGGATGTCCAGATATTTGGCGGGCACACACCTGAAATTGAAATCCGGGTGGACCGTGACGCCCTGAGCCGGCACAGTATGAATATTGCCGATGTTATTTCCGGGCTGGCCCGGCAGAATGTGGCCGCCCCCGGCGGGATCGTTTACGGGGCCAGGCAGGAATACCTGCTCAAGGTTTCCGGAGAGTTATCCGGATTACAAGCCCTTGAAGAAATGACCCTTGCTGTTGATTCCGGCAGCCAGATTCTTTTAAGGGATGTGGCACAGGTCCGGGCCGGTGAATCAGACCCGCGAAGCCGTTACCACGGAAATTCAAAAGAAGCCGTGGCCCTTAACGTGCTGCGACCGGAAAAGGGACATACCATCAAAACCCTTGCCGCATTGAAAAAAGCCCTTCCCGGCATCAAAGCCAATTACCCGGATATCTTGTTTGAAATTACCGATGACCAGCAACCCCTCATAGACCTCAATGTCCGGGGCATGCGTTCCTCCCTGTGGCAGGCCATGTTCCTGACCATTCTTCTCATCTTTGTTTTTCTGGCAGATCTGAGGGCAGCGGCCGTTGTCGGTGCGGCCATACCGCTTTCTTTCCTGGCGGCTCTCATCGTTCTCTGGATCAGCCCCTACACCTTAAACATGGTCACTCTGTCCGGATTAATCGTGGCAGTGGGAATGGTTGTGGATGCTTCCGTTGTTGTTCTGGAAAATATTCACCGTCATCATAAGCAAAATAATTACACAGATGCCGTAAAGGCTGCATTAACCGGTGCCGGCCAGGTAGCCATGCCCATCACTGCAGGCATGCTGACCACGGTGGCAGTCCTGATACCGGTAATTTTCACAATAGGATATACCGGACGGACCATGCGTCCTTTAAATATCACCATTGTTTCGACACTGGTGGCCTCCCTTATCGTTTCTCTCACTGTTATTCCCATACTGGCTGCCCGATTTTTCAAGGGTCCGGACAAGGTTTCAAATCGGGTCCGTTATCTGCTTAGCCCTGTTCAAAAGGGAGTGAAATTTTTGACCACTGGCTACGAAGGGCTGGTCACACTGGCCCTTAAGTATCGGTGGGTAACCGCGATTATTCTTTTGGTTTTCATGATCTTCAGTCTCCGGGTGGTGAAACCTTTACTGGGTGGGGAACAAATGCCGCCAATGGATACCGGAATTGTCACCATTCAATTTGACACAGACTCTTCAGCCAGGCCCGAAGAGGTGAACACAACGCTTTCGCAGATTGAAGCCATCCTGAACCAGCATCCTGCCGTATTGACCATCTCCTCGGTGGTGGGGTCCGAACCCGGGGCCATAAGTTTCGGTGGCGGGAAAGCAACATCCCAGTCGGCAAATATTACGGTCCAGCTGACCCCGAGAACCCAACGGATTGAAACCATTTGGGAAATTGAGGCACAATGGCGGGAACATCTGAGCAAGTTGACCGGCCTACGGACTTTTCAGGTCTCGGAATACGGTGCCACACCCGTCTCCACCACAAAGGCTCCTTTTAATGCCATTCTTTCCGGGCCTGATCCCGTTGTATTAAACAATCTGGCTGACAAGGCCATGGATTTGCTTTATGGAACCCCGGGGCTCATGGATTTGCGTCGATCCTGGTATCTTGATAAAATTGAACAAAAAATAATCGTCGATCCGCATTTAGCCGGATATTACGGGACTTCTCCGGCTGAAGTAGCCAGCTTTTTGCGCATGGCAGTGCAGGGGATTGTGGCCACCACCATGCGGCTGGACGGATTCTATGATCTCCCGGTTCGGGTTCGATACCGGGCGGATCAAGTTGACGATCTCGCACGATTGGAAGAACTCTCCGTACCCACCCGTTCCGGTCCGGTCCGACTGGGTAACATGGCAAAGATTATCACCCTTCGAACCCAACCGTTCATTACCCGGGAAAATCAGCGAACCACCATGGATATTACGGCTGGAAATTACGGGTTGACCATTGCCCAGGTCACAGCTGCAGCAAAAAAACGTCTGGCTGGAGTGTCGCTGCCCAAGGGGTATACACTGGACATTGCAGGGACTGCCAAGGATATGCAGGAAACCCAGTCCAGCCTTGGAAATGCCCTGGTGGTCGGTTTGGCACTGCTGTTTATTTTGCTGATGGCCATGTTCAAATCCCTGGCCCACCCCATAACCATTATCCTCTCCATCCCCCTGGCTGCGGCCGGCGGAATATGGGGTCTTCTTTTATTTGACAAGCCTTTTTGCATGCCTGCCCTGATGGGATTCATCCTTCTGGGGGGAACCATTGTAAACAATGCCATCCTGATGCTTGACTTCATCATAGAAGCCCGGAAAAAAGGCCTGAGGAAAGATGAGGCCATTTTGCAGTCTGTCCGGTTGCGGTTGCGGCCTATCCTGATCACGGCTGTTTCCACAATGGTGGGATTTTCCCCTCTTATTTTCGAGACCGCCGTGGGCCTGGAGCGAATGAGTCCCTTAGGGATAGCTGCCGCCTCTGGGCTTCTGGTCGGCACCATTGTGACATTGGTGGCTGTGCCGGTTATCTACTCTCTGTTGGATTCCCTGAAAATCTGGCTGGCTCGAATCTGGAACGGGAAAAAGATAGCCTCAGTCACCAGCGCCTTTTTGCTTATTTTCGCTGTGTTCTGTGCGCCTGCCAAGGTGCAGGCTACAACTTTTTCAAATTCCTTATCCCTGGATGAAGCGGTTCGTATCGCACTGGAACATAATCCAGAGCTTGAGACTGCACGGGCCGAAATCGATTTGCTTCAAGGAGGGGTGATGCAAACCGAGGCTGCAGGAGGAATTCACATGAATCTGATAGGACAGGGAGGATGGTCGGAAAACAAGCATGCCCAGGTTTTAGGGTTAAGTTCAATGGAACAGGGATTTGCCAATGTGCGGTACCAGGGGACACTTTCGGCGAACTGGCTGTTAACTGATTTTGGGAAAACCGAGGCCCGGTTACGGTCTGCTTTAACCATGCACAAGGCAGGCCTCGCCCTGGAACTTAGGAAACAGCAGGAGATCGTATTTTCGGTTTCATTTCAATTTCTTAAAACCATGACCATCCGAGATCTGTTGGAGGCAACCTCCGGCACCCGGGACAGTCTGCAGGCATTTGCACAGTCAATCCGTTCACAGATTGCAAAGGGACGGGCACCGGAAGTGGATGCTTTGAAAATCAATATCCGGCTTGCTGAAGTGGAAAGTCAATTGGCAGAGTTAGAAAGGAATTTACAGGTTTCACGGGCGGCCCTGGCAAGATTGATGGGAGTCGAGGAGGAGTTACCTGCCCTTGCCTCCTCACCCATGGCTGACATTGAGGTTCCGAAACCCGAAGCCCCGGGTATTCCAGACATGAAAAATCGTCTGGACATCAAGGCCCAGGAGTTGATGGTCCAAGCAGGCCAAGAAAGAATTTTAGCCTCTGAAAGGAGTTTTCTGCCCAGGGTGGAATTGTTCGCCAATGCTGGCCTTTACGGCGCAACAGACCCTGAAACAGGACTCGGACAGGTGGATAATGATCCGTGGAAAAACGATGTTTCCGGCGGAATTCGAATTACCCTGCCTCTGCTGGATAATGGTCTGCGTAAAAGTAACCTTGCCATATCCCGGGCCGAATTTGAAAAAAACAGGGCCGCGCTGCGGGCCAAACGGTTAGCCGCAAGACAAGAAATCATTGTTGCCCGGGCCAGTGTCGCTAGCGCCCGTGTAAAAATAAAAGTCACTCAAAAAACAATTATCCATGCCAAAAAGGTTGTTCAAATTGAACAACTCAAATACCGGATTGGACGGGGAACAAGTGCCGAAGTCCTGGAGGCCGAAACCGCTTTGCTAAATGCCAAAAGCCTTTTCAGGCAGGCAAATCGGGAACTTTCCATAGCCCTCCTGGCGGAGCGCCTTGCCATAGGGGAAAATACTTAAATTTTTCCGACAACCAAATCTGGCTTATCCATCAAAGTAATAGGGCAACGGCATGGCAGTCCATGGGAGGGCTCATCTGCACAGTCGGTGGGCCCCATCCCGGTAGAAATGATCCTGCTTTTATACCGGGCATTAACCTGATATAGTATATATTTTATGCCATGGGCTGAGAATTGAAAAATTGAAACAGATAACTAAAATGGAGTCATCCATGGACCTTTCCATTGATTACAGCAGTATTACAGACACCTTTGTCAGGGCCAGCCAGGAAGGCCGGGATTTTTTATACGAATATGAGGTCTATTCCCTTTTGGCAAGGTCTGGTGCGGAAACCCCTCCTAAAAGCAGTTTTATCCCCAGGGGGGCAAGGTCTTCCGATGAAGAATTGATGGCCCTGCCAGGGGAGAAGGCCGTATTAAAAATTGTTTCCCCCTTTATTATCCATAAAACTGAAGTTGGGGGGGTGCAAATTGTCACCAAAGAACCCAACCAGATTCGGTCTGCTGTCCGGCGCATGTTCTATGAGGTGCCGGAAAAATACACGACCTGGATTCAACAGCATCCTGACGGGGCGCCTTCCCATTATAAGGGCCTGACCGGGGATGCCCTTACCGCTGCGGTCAGCCGGGATATCCAGGGGGTTCTCCAGGTCCAGTTTATGCCTCCTGATTCCGATACCTTTGGCAATGAACTCATTGTGGGGCTGCGCCATACAAGGGAATTTGGCAGCATCTTAAGTGCCGGGCTCGGGGGAACCGATACCGAACTTTATGCCAAGCGGTTCAGGAAAGGACAGGCCATTGTGGCTGCTTCCACTGCCATGAATGACGGTCCGTCTTTTTTTCGGCTGTTCAAACAGACCATTTCCTATCGGAAACTGGCGGGTTTAACCCGGGGTCAACGCCGCATTGTCACCGATGAACAGCTCATTGAATGTTTCGAGTCCTTTGTGAGAATTGGTAATTTTTATTCCCAGGCCAATCCCCAGGCTCCCTTTGTCATTGAAGAACTGGAAATAAATCCATTTGCTTTTACCGACTATCTTATGGTTCCCTTGGACGGTATGTGCAGGTTCGGTCATGGGGGTACACTTGCCGCAAAACGGCCCGTGGCAAAAATAGATCAGTTACTCCATCCCCAAAAGATCGGGATTGTGGGGGTATCTGCCACACGGAAGAATTTCGGGCGGATCATCCTGGACAATATTCTGGCCGAAGGCTTTGCCAAAGAGGATATTGTTGTCTTTAAGGAGGGCATAGGTGAACTAGGCGATATGGAGGGGGTGAAATGTCTGCCCAACCTTGGGGCTATGACCAAAAAACTGGATCTGTTTATCGTGGCCGTGGGGGCAGCCCAGGTACCGGATCTGGTGAAAGAGGTCATCCGTATGGATGCGGCCAACAGTGTCATGCTCATTCCCGGCGGTATGGGGGAGACCCAAGACAGCAAAGACCGGGCGGATCAGGTCATGGCCCAGATCAATGCTGCCCATGGGCTTGCAGACCAGGGAGCAGTAAACCAGGGAGCAGTAAAACAGGGAGGCACCGATTTGTCCAAGGGGGGCGGCCCGGTCTTTCTCGGGGCCAATTGCATGGGCGTTATTTCAAAGCCGGGCCGTTATGATACCTGGTTTATTCCGGAAGAAAAGCTTCCCAAGGTGCGGTCCAGCAAGGCCAACAGGGTGGCGCTGGTCAGCCAGAGCGGGGCATTTATGCTTCATAGAAGCCACCAGTGCCCTGAGCTGCGGCCAGCCTATATGATCTCCATGGGCAACCAGACTGATTTGACCCTGGGAGATATGCTTCACTATTTTAAAAATTCAGACCGGGTGGATGTGATTGCCGTTTATGCCGAAGGGTTCAATGATTTGGACGGGCTGGAATTTTGCCTGGCGGTTAAGCAAGCCGTGCTAGCAGGAAAAGAAGTGGTTTTTTACAAGGCCGGCCGGACCTTGGAGGGCAAGGCTGCCACCAGCAGTCATACGGCTTCTCTGGCAGGGGATTACATGGTGTGTGAAAGCTGCGTGTCCCAGGCCGGTGCCATTGTTGCAAGAAATTTTAGCGAGTTCCAGGACCTCATGCTGTTGGCCGAGACATTGAGCCACAAACCCATCCGGGGCAATCGCCTTGCGGCCGTCAGCGGCGCCGGATTTGAGGCCGTTGGCATGGCCGATTCCATCCAGTCCGATGATTTTACCATGGAACTTGCCCGGTTTGAACCCGAAACCTGTGATGCCATTGAAACCATTCTCAGGGCCAAAGGGCTTTGGGCCTTTGTGACCCTGGCCAATCCCCTGGATATCAACCCGGCTGCCGATGATGAGGCCCATGCCATGATTACACAGATTTTGGTAAATGACCCCAATGTGGATGCCGTGGTCGTGAGTCTGGATCCTTTGTCCCCGGCCATGAAAACCTTGGACAAAACAACGATTAAAGGGTTTGATATGCATGGACCCGACAGTATCTTGCACCGGATGGATTCCCTGGTCAAAGCCACTGCCACCCCCATTGTGACCGTGGTGGATGGGGGGCGTCTCTACGATCCCTTGCGGGATGCCTTAATGGACAAAGGAATTCCGGTGTTTGCCGTGTGCGATAAGGCCATTGCCGCCCTGTCCCTTTATGTTCAGGGGCGGCTCCGGGCCGATGCCATCAGAAGTGCTGAGGGCATTGAAACCAACGCTTAAATTACGTATTACGGGGTCAGGCTTGCGTTATTGCGCTTAAGAGTGCCAATAACGCAAGCCTGACCCCTTCTGGAGAATACATGGGAACAGATAATATTAGAATTGTTAAAATTACCCGAGAACCGGTTGAATTGTACAAGGTGCTCAAGTTTGAAAATCTGGCGGGAAGCGGCGGAGAAGCCAAGCACTTTGTTGGCGACGGGTTGGTGACCGTGAACGGGCGGGTGGAAACCCGGAAGCGCAATAAAATTTATGCCGGAGATGTGATCGGGTTTAACGGAAGCTTTCTTCAAATTGAGTGTGATTAGGGAAGGCATGGAAGAGTTCAGGTATCCCCTCCCTGGACAGACAGGCCTATACGGATTCCTTGTTTGGAGGAC
>Ga0075111_1001022_pt1 | contig 13065 bp, 9 predicted proteins | sample AntAceMetag02UKK_FD_69787 | JGI IMG/M metagenome (GOLD analysis project Ga0075111, IMG submission 69787) | Saline lake microbial communities from Ace Lake, Antarctica - Antarctic Ace Lake Metagenome 02UKK | ecosystem: Environmental > Aquatic > Non-marine Saline and Alkaline > Saline | place... | reverse complement strand
CACTTCAACATCATGTACAAAATCAATAATAACAGGTAATTTTATAGAGCCTGATTCCATTTACCTTGCAAATGCAGATGTATTGCACGATAATAATTTTATAGAATTAACAATTGATGTAGATTTAGATCCAAATACTTGCACATGGCAAATTATGAGAAGTGAAGCCGGAGGAGTAATACAAACATTATTAGCTACGCTTTCCCGAAATGATGTTGACACGTCACCGTACATTTATCTAGATACAACTGCAAACGGATCAGAAGGTTTTTACAATTACTCTATCAAAGTATATGATAGCTGTGACGCCCTATCGTTGGTATCTGATACAATGAAAACAATATATTTAACAGGTGAACAACTAAGTATTGACGAGAACGAGCTAACATGGAATACTTTTAAAGGTTTCGATGGTGGAGTTAGCAGATATTATATTTTCAGAATATTGAGTGATGGCGTGATACCAATAATTCCCTTTGACTCTGTTAGTTCTGCTGATACTAATTATATTAATGATGTTTCTTCAATAGCAGCTGATGAAACAATATTTTCATATTGGATACAAGCTATTGAAGGCGATAGTAACTCTTTTGGATATAAAGAAACAAGCAACTCAAATATTATTAGTTTCTTTAAAGAAACTGACTTTTATTTCCCAAATGCTTTCAGGCCTGGCAGCAATATAGATGCAAACAGAATTTTTAAGCCAACAGCAATTGGGTTTGGAGGATCTGGTTATCTTCTTCAAATTTATAATCGGTGGGGGCAACTAATTTTTGAATCAACAGATTATGAAGTTGGATGGGATGGAACATATAACAACAACATATCACCCCAGGGAGCATATGTTTACAGGCTTATCTACAAAAATGTTTTTGATATTTCAAAACAACAGCGAGGCACCGTAATGTTAGTTAACTGATGTTTATGATTGACTAATAGTACCAATCAAGTATCAATGAGCGTTAATTCTTGTTAAATATGCATTAATAAGTACTAACAAGATACTAGTAATATCGCATATTTTTGGTATTTTTGGCAAATTTTAATTTTAAGAAATTATGTCATTCGATAGCAATAAATTTAGTAAGGAAGGACTTACATACGATGATGTTCTTTTGGTACCTGCACATTCAACTATTCTACCTCGAGAAACTGATTTAACAACAAGTTTCTCAAAAAATATTCAATTGAAAATCCCTATCTCAAGTGCTGCCATGGATACTGTAACTGAGTCGAAGATGGCTATTGCTATGGCGCAAGAAGGTGGCATTGGAGTTATTCACAAGAATTTGAGCATAGACCAACAGGCAACTGAAGTTTATAAGGTAAAACGTGCTGAAAATGGAATGATTCCTGACCCTATTACTCTTATAAAAGAATCGCTTGTACGGGATGCACTTAACATAATGGCTGAACATGGTATTGGTGGAATACCTGTTGTTGATGAAAATAATCATCTTGTTGGTATTGTAACTAACCGTGATTTAAGATTTGAACGCAGCCTTGATAAGCCTATTTCAGAAGTAATGACAAGTAATAACTTAATTACAACTTCTGAATTTATTAATTTTGAGAAAGCTGCCGATATACTCCAGGAACACCGCATTGAGAAGTTGCCTGTTGTTGACGAAACAAATACGCTTATTGGCCTAATAACTTACAAGGACATTATTAAAATAAAAGCTCATCCAAACAGTTGCAAAGACAAACAAGGAAGATTACGTGTTGCTGCAGCTGTTGGCATTGGCCCTGATACTATCGATCGTGTTACAGCACTAGTAGCAGCAGGTGTTGACGCCATTGTAATCGACACAGCTCACGGTCATTCACAAGGAGTACTTGATATGGCATCGATGGTCAAAAAGAAATTTCCACATATCGATCTGGTTGTTGGTAATATTGCTACAGCAGAAGCAGCTCGTGACTTGTTAGCTGCCGGAGTTGATGGTATTAAAGTGGGGATAGGTCCAGGGTCGATTTGTACCACACGAATAATAGCAGGAGTAGGCGTTCCACAGCTCACCGCTATTTATGATGTTGCCTGTGCGCTTGAAGGTTCAGGAGTACCGGTAGTTGCAGATGGTGGAATAAGATATACTGGTGATATTGTTAAAGCTATTGCAGCAGGAGCAGATTCAATTATGGCAGGATCATTATTTGCCGGTGTTGATGAATCACCGGGAGAAGCCATTATTTATGATGGAAGAAAATATAAATCATACAGAGGAATGGGTTCCGTTGAAGCCATGAAAGAAGGATCAAAAGACAGATACTTTCAAGATATGGAAGATGATATAAGCAAACTTGTACCTGAAGGTATCGTTGGCAGAGTCCCTTATAAAGGTTCTCTTAATGAGGTTATTACACAAATGATAGGTGGATTAAGAGCTGGTATGGGATATACCGGATCAGCTGCAATAAAAAATCTTCAATCAGCTAGCTTTATTAAAATATCAGCTGCCGGAGTGGTTGAAAATCATCCTCACGATATAACAATTACACGCGAAGCCCCGAATTATAGTCGGAATTCTTAACTTTAAAAAACACAATATCCAATATTGGATTTTAATATGTAGTAAAACTAATAAATATATTTGCACCTAAATTTTAATGAAATTTTTAACAATAAACAAAATCACTATGAAAAACCTTTTTAAAGGATTATTATTATCATTGGTAGTTATTTTAACTATAAATAGTGCAGTCTCTCAAATATTATCTAACAATAAAGTTTTAGTTACAATTGGAGATGAAGAAGTTACGACAACTGAATTTGTAAATGTATATGAAAAAAATAATACTCAAAATGATATTTATGAAGCAGTTGCTGTTACCGAATATCTTAACTTGTATATCAATTTCAAGCTAAAAGTAATAGAAGCAGAAGCCTTATTAATGGATACAGCAAGCAGTTTTGTAACTGAATTGAAAGGATACCGTGAACAACTTGCCAAACCATATTTTGTTGATGAGGCAGTTAATGAAGCCTTACTAACTGAGGCTTATAATCATTTAACTAAAGACATTAGAGCAAGCCACATACTTATAATGGTTGATGAGAACGCAAATCCTGATGATACACTAATAGCTTACAACAAAATTAGCAGTATTCGTGAGAAGGTATTGCAAGGAACTGAATTTGGAGATGCAGCTGCAGAATTTTCAGATGATCCATCAGCACGCGACCGTGCTGCAATTCCAAATAAGCAAAGATTTAAAGCAGGTAACAAAGGTGACCTAGGTTATTTTACTGTTTTTAACATGGTATATCCATTTGAGAATGCAGCATACAAAACAAACCTGAATGAAGTATCTCCAATCATCCGAACAAAGTATGGATATCATATACTTAAAGTAACTGATATTAAAGATGCAATGGGCAGCGCCGAAGTAGCTCATATTTTTGTTACACTTAGACCAGAGGCAACAACCGAAGATTCGTTACGCAAAGCTGAAAAAATTAATAACATTTATTCTAAAATTCAAGACGGCATGTCCTTTGACGAGGCTGTAATTAAGTACTCAGAAGATAAAGGATCAATACAAAATAAAGGTAAACTCAGTAAATTTTCATGTAATAGAGTAGTGCCTGAATTTGTGGTAGTAGTTGATAATCTCAAAGTAGATGAAATTTCTGAACCCATCAGAACTGATTACGGTTTTCATATTATTAAACTAATTAGTTTAGAACAACCCGGAACCTTTGATGAGGAGTCACCAAAATTAAAAGAGAGACTTGCAAAAGACCAAAGAGCCAAGAAAAGTGAAGAAGCAGTAATTTCAAAAATAAAAACCGAAAATAAATTTAAGACCTACCATAAAGCAATTGCTGAAATAAATATGCTAATCGACTCAACTATTCTAAGTGACAAATTCAGTGCTGATAGTCTTGCATATATGGTTAAACCTGTAATGAGACTAGGCAAAAAGAAGTATTCGCAATACGATTTTGCACTATTTGCTCAAAGAAATCAGAGTATTCAAGAAAATATTGGAAAAGAAGTTTATTTAAATATGCTTTTTACCGAATTTGAAAAAGAAAGCTGCATTAACTTTATGGATGCACATCTTGAGGATCAATATCCTGAATTTAAAGAACTTGTTCAAGAATATCACGATGGTATCCTCCTTTTTAATCTAACAGATGAAAAGGTATGGACAAAAGCTGTAAAAGATACTACAGGGCTAAAAGAGTTTTTCTCAAATAATAGAGAAAAATATATGTGGGACGAACGGCTTGATGCTACTGTTTATAAGCTTAAAGATAAATCGGTTACAGATGAAGTTAGAATAATTATTGAACGATTTGATAATAATGGAGATATTGCAAAAGAGCTAGCCAACGACAGCATTAATTCAGTCGTTATTTTCCCTGATTTATACGAAAAGGGTGATGATACATATGTTGATATGGTTAGTTGGAAACCCGGCCAGCTTGACATTATAAATTCTGACGTAGAAGAATTAGTTGTTTTTATTAAAGTCAATAGTGTTGTACCTGCACAGCAAAAAGAGCTTAACGAAGCAAGAGGACTAGTAACTGCAGATTACCAGACTTTTTTAGAAAAAGAATGGATTGAGCAATTAAAGAAAAAGTATCCCGTTAGCATTAATAATGAGGTACTTGAAAACATAATAGAAAACGGTAGTAAATAAGATTCGTACTTAACATTTAATAATTGAAAAAGGTATTATCATATCTAGTTGTATTGTTGTTATTATCAAGCTGTATTAATACGTTGGATAATCATGAAGGTTCACTTTTAGCAAGAGTTCAGGACAAGTACTTGTATATTTCAGATATCCAAGGCATTATCCCAAACAACATCTCACCAAGAGACAGTATTGCTTTTGTTAGAAGCTCTGTTAACGACTGGATTAAAACAAATTTAATGATATATCAGGCTGAATATAATCTTCCGGACAAACAGCTCGATTTCTCAAAACAACTTGAAGATTACAGAAACTCACTTATTATATATCGTTATGAAACACAACTAATTAATCAAAACCTTGACACAATTGTTACCGACAAAGATATAGAGGAATATTATTTTGCACACTTAAACGATTTTGAGTTAAAGGAAAATATTACTAAAGCTATATACGTAATAATTGATAATGACTCTACAACAGAAGCAAAATTCGATTATATATTTAGCTTACCTGATTCGCTTCTTTTTGATTCACTTGAATATGTTACTCAGGTATATCCGGTATCAGCACATCTCGACACCACAAAATGGGTTAGCTTTTTTAACATTCAGCAAATTATTCCTATCGAAACATACAATAGGGAGCTTTTTTTAAAAAACAATCGATTTGTCGAGATTAAAACTAGCCATTTTATCTATTTTGTTAAATTTATTGACTTTAAAATTAAAGACGATATATCGCCATTGGACTTTAAAAGAAATGACATTTATAACATTATTATTTCACAAAGAAAAGTAAGATTAGCAAAAAGAGTTAGAAATGACATCTACGAAAGAGCATTAAAGAATAATGATTTTGAAATCTATTATCATAATTAACTAATCACTAATCACATTTAACTAATAACTAACAACTAACAACATATAACATAATGTCAATACTAAGCAGACAATTTTTATCACATATTTTCATATTTCTTGCTATTATATCATTTTCATCTGATGTATTTTCGCAAGAGCAGGAGGAAATGGTTATCGACCAGGTTGTAGCTGTAGTTGGTAAAAGTATCGTACTGGAGAGTGATGTCCAGAATCAATATCTAAACTATAGGATGCAAGGCGGAATTAGTGGGGCTGCTTCAGATATAAAATGTAAGATTCTTGAAGATATACTCTTTCAAAAACTCATGGTTACTCAGGCCGAGGTTGACAGTATCGAAATTGGTGAAGTACAGGTTGAAGCAGACCTTGACAGACGACTATCTGGCTTTATACAACAATTTGGATCACAGGAAAAAATGGAAGAATACTATGGCAAAACCCTGGTTGAAATAAAAAAGGAGCTTCATAATATTGTTTACGAGCAAATGTTAGCACAGCAGGTACAGTCAGGAATTGTTATGGATATTGATGTTACTCCATCCGAAATAAATTCATTTTATAAATCGATACCAAAGGATAGTATTCCACTTATTAAAACTGAATATGTTATTGCAGAGATAGTTAAAAATCCACCAATTAGTATTGAAGAGAAGATAAGAGTTAAAGAACAGCTGAATGAAATCAGAAAAAGAATACTTGATGGCAGCAGTTTTTCTACACTAGCAATTATGTATTCACAAGATCCGGGCTCAGCTAAAAAAGGAGGCGAACTTGGATTTTATGGTAGAGGCCAGTTATATCCCGAATTTGAAGCTGTCGCATATAAATTAAATGAAGGCGAAATATCAAATGTATTGGAGACTGAAGCAGGATACCATATTATTCAAATGATAGAAAGAAAAGGAGACTATATTAATGTACGACATATTCTGTTAACCCCAAAAGTTAGCCCGCAAGACCTTGCCGTTGCAAAACAGAAGCTCGACAGTATAGCAATATTAATAAGAGCCGATTCAATTACTTTTGAAACTGCAGTAGTACAATTCTCAGAATCTGATAATAAAAATAGTGGTGGGATAATTATTAATCCGTACTCAATGAGCACAACTTTTGAAGCAGATCAGCTAGACCCTCAAGTTTCATTTGTTATCGAAAAAATGGAAGTGAACGAAATATCAAATCCAGTTCCAATGAAAACTGAAGATAAAAAAGATGCATACAGGATATTACTTCTAAAAGAAAAAACACAGCCACATGAAGCAAATTTAGTTGACGACTATTCCAGAATACGTGAATGGGCACTTCAGGATAAACAGATGAAAAAAGTAGGCGAATGGATCGATAATAAGGCAAAAACTACATACGTAAGGATAGTAGACAGTTATAGTATATGTGGTTTTGATCATGACTGGGGAATGTCAAAATAAATATTAGGTAAAAAAAACCACCAACAACTAATGACCAATAACTAATGACCAATAACCAATAACCAATAATATCAAATAACTAGAATTTTAAATGAAGTATAATTCCGATGTTGAAGCAATAGATGCTTTCGTAGATAAATATAACAAACTCAGATCAGAAATTGCAAAAGTTATTGTAGGTCAGGATGATATAGTTAAGAAATCACTTATTTCTATTTTCAGCCAGGGACACACCTTATTAGTTGGTGTTCCGGGACTTGCAAAAACATTACTTGTTAATACCATTAGCGACGTATTAGGATTAAGCTACAACAGGATACAGTTTACGCCCGACTTAATGCCATCAGATATAATTGGGACCGAAATACTTGATGAGAATAGAAAATTTAGATTTATTAAGGGTCCTGTATTTGCGAATATTATACTTGCTGACGAAATTAACCGTACCCCACCAAAAACGCAGGCAGCACTATTGGAAGCTATGCAGGAGAAAACGGTCACTGTAGCCGGAAATGAATACAAACTTGACGCACCATTCTTCGTGCTTGCAACACAAAACCCTATTGAACAAGAAGGAACCTATCCCCTACCCGAAGCACAGTTAGACAGGTTTATGTTTAATTTGATTCTGGATTACCCATCGTTTAACGAAGAATTAGAAATAGTAAAAAGAACAACCAGTGGATCAAATGCTGAAGTGTCAAAAATAATTGATGCCGACGAGATATTATTCTTTCAACAACTAATTCGCAAAATACCGGTTGCTGAAAATGTAATGGATTACGCGGTTAAACTAGTATCCAAAACACGCCCCGGCACTCCGTCGGCACACGATTGGGCAAACCGCTATCTAAACTGGGGAGCAGGCCCACGAGCCTCACAATATTTAATTATTGGCGCAAAAGCAAACGCAGCATTATCAGGCAAATATTCTCCTGATATTGAAGATGTTAAAGCAATAGCACTACCAACCCTCCGCCATCGAATTATTAGGAATTACAAGGCCGAGGCAGATGGTATAAGCATCGATTCAATAATTAACGAACTACTTTAATATAACCGCTAATTAATACAGCTATTAGTTTGGGCAGCGGCCGTGCTATCCACTATAGCAACTTTATGTGGCAGGTGTTTTTTTAGTGCGTAGCAGTGTCTTACTAATGTAAGCCCTGCTACTTACAAAAAACATCCCACCCCATTTCAGTAGGCTGCCGTTTCTATCACTGCTGCATAAAAAACTTCTATCCAAAAAAAACAAATACCCAAATATTTTTGTTAGGTTTGCAATATGACCCATATTAAACGATGATTATCTAATTGTATTTGAGAGAAATCTTGTACAAATGCTAGTAATACTAAATTATCATTAAACTAAACATAAACTCATTTTGTGAAAATCAAATGAGCTACACCTTTAATGATATAATAACAAGAACTGTTTAATAGAAAGGTTAAAGTTACATATGCATAATTGCATTTAACGATAATTTCATAAATAGCAAACCATGCAAAATCAGTGACTTAGTAGGCGGAGCTTTGAAACCTACATAAAATTTACATATAGGATTGTTCATTTACTATCAAAACTTTTATACCATCGTCGAGTTCCATATAACCATACTCATAGCAAAATTTATATGTATTACCGTGTTGGGATGTATAAGTGTGTGTATGAAATTTCTGATTAAATCCTAGTTTAAAAAGATACTCTTTACGGATTGTAGTTTTACCTTCGGGATTAAATTGTTTTAGTATTCTTCTGTTTTTTCGCAATATCCTGTTAATTTCAATTATTTGCTTTTCACTATTACGTTTTTTCTTATTGTTATAACTATTTCTACAATCCGCATCACAGAACTTCTTATCAATCCTGCCAATTATTTTTTCGCCACAATGAAGGCATAAAATTGTATTGTTCATTTCGTATAATTTTATTTTAAAGCTTATACCAAAATAGCAACCAAAATGAGCCTTAAAATCTTTATCTTTTCCATCTTATCTTCTTAAATATTTTGTTTTAAAAGGCTCATTCTAATAACTAATTAGTATTACTACAAAATTCAAATAACAAATATATAACTTTTATCTAATTTTATAAACGGTTATACTCGAATATACACATTTATTAAATTAGTTAAACCGCATTTCTCAGCTACTTTTAACAAATGATAAATTCACATATGTATCATAATAAAGTTAACCCCACTATTTATTTAAACAAAGGAAGTTTAGATGGTAAGGAAGTCATTAAGCTATATTTTAAAAATAATGCAACTATTTATAAGCGGATTCAAAACAATGATTGGGTAATGCATAGTGTAGAGCTCGGTTCATTTTATTTTTTAAACACAAAAAAAAACATAAATATTGTAAAGGATCTTTTCTCAGATATAGCCATTATAAACACCTTTTATTTAACATGGTTACCAAAACCAGAAATAAGTCATAATAATATAGGCAGAGCATTTTACAATCAGAGGCCATTAGTAAAAAGAAAGAAATTGGATACTATTTCTCTATTTCCGTACGAGGAAAACAAAATAAAACTAATTGGGTTTAAACATATATTTAATTACTCGACAAAGCAAAAAATAGAATTACCTGGTATAATTTCGTGGAATCAGAAACTTAAAATATGGCAGTTTAGGGCCTATCGTAAAGCACTTATAGCAGTACTTAATTATTTATTACCAAACTATACTATTAATATTAATTCAGATCTTACCATAAGTGATATAAAAATAAGGCAAATGCTCATGGAGCAATCATACGAAAAGAGTGTAAATTTCAAAAGCTGCCCGATTGAATACCTGGAATACATGCAATTACATAACTATAGTAGAAGTACATTTTCAACATATCATAGCATGGTAATTAGGTATATAAATGCTTTCAGGGGAAATAACTTACTTCAGATTAACAATTTCGGTGTTGACGAGATTGATACGTATCACAAAACATGGTTACAAATGAGTTCACCATCATCATCATTAATAAATCAATCTGTAACAGCTATTAAGCTATATTACAAAGTTGTAAGTAAAAAGAATATTGATTTAAACCAGGTTCATCGTCCATTAAGAAACAAAAACTTACCTACAATATATAGTCGTGATGAAGTAGCTAGAATAATTGGCAGTATTGAAAATATTAAGCATAAGTCGATAATACTATTAATATATTCAGCTGGTTTACGCTCAGCTGAGTTATTAAGTATAAAACCAGAAGATATATTATATGACCGTAATATGGTACACATTAAAAGAAGTAAGGGACGAAAAGACAGGTATACTACCCTTGGTGATTCAGCTAAAGAGCTATTATTAAAATATATTGAACAATATAAACCACATAACTACCTTTTTGAAGGACAATACGGAGGCAAGTATTCCAGCACAAGTTTAAGAAACATATTGGTATCAGCAAAAAAGAAAGCAAATATACTTACACGCGGATCGGTGCATACCTTACGTCATTCATTTGCAACACATTTATTAGAAAATGGCACTGACTTACGTTATATACAGGAATTATTGGGTCATGCGAGCAGCAAAACAACCGAAATATACACACACGTCAGCACTATTAACATATCTAAAATAAAAAGTCCAGGAGATTTAATTAATATATAATCAAATTTAATTAGAAGAAGGATGTACATTTACAATAAAATTTCACAACAATTAAATTGGTACTTATATCAAATTCCCCATATGAATGTCATTATCTGCACCTTAACAAAATATCCCAGTAGAAGGGAAAAGGGGAATAAACACAATGAGATAGTGTTTATCTAATTGTTACAGGGCATTTAGAAACAAAATCCCTCATAATAATTAGGTATAATAAATATGGTTTGTAAATAATAAATAAATGGAAGCAAAAATTATTCAATATCTATTTGAAGGAGTAGGGTCAATACTTGCTCTTCTTTTTTCTTTTTTCATATATTTTTGGGTATTAAAAAAAATATTTCCTTCTAGAAAAAGAAAAGAAACTGATATAATGAGTAATCCAAAAAAGTTTTGGCGAGATAGTGTTAATATTACTTTCAGTTACATATGGTTGAAATTAGATTTCTATTTAATGCTCCCAGTCCTTATCCTGATTATCATATTATTATTGTTTTTAATCTGATCGAGCATACTATACAATTCTATTAGGTTAGCTGCCTGTTAGTCAAAATAAAAATTCATGAATAGTGTTATAAAAAATAATATGGAAAAGAAAAGAAAAATATCTGACTATTTGATCCCTAAAAATGAAGAGTCTAAAAGTTTAAAGGCTGAACTAGAAATAAAGTCAAATCGTAGAGAAGTATTACAACAGGGGTTTGAAAAGATTGGACCACTACAGCGCAATCTAATATCGGCTATGGTAGCAATGACCAAAGACGATGACTTGTTCACCTATTCCGAATATGAAAAACTTTTTATTACTATTGATTTAATCATTGACCTTTTTAGCCTAAAGCCTAAAAATGACTTGAGTGATCCAGAGCTCGAAAAGCATTTGTATTACAATTATACGTATAGAGAAATTTTATCAAACAAACAGTGGCAAGATGAAATAAGGGACTTAGGATCATTTATCGTAAAAGTTTTTTCATCTTTTAATAAAGAATCTGATGACAAAGAATTGGCGAAAGAAAATAAAAATCATTTTGAGGATTTGCTTGCTAACATTTTTGAGATTATTATTCCATTAGTTAAAGTGCAACAACAAGATAAAAACAACAAAATAAACAAGTGGAAAGAGGTTCTGGGAGCTTCTTCTTCTGAATTGACTGAATTCAACAAAAAGAAATCAGTTGATATTGATGATGATGAAAATGATAGTTTTCTTAATAAGTTAAAAAAACCATTCATGTCACTTAGTAATAGAAACAAAAATAACAAAGATATTGAAGAGTACGCTATTGAACTTTGCGAATCGTTTGATTTAGAAGAGTATAAAAATAGTCTTACAAATAAGAAAAGTAATTCAAAAGCAAGAAAGAAAACACTAATCAATATTAAAACTGAGATGATAAATATTGTACATAAGAAAATACCTAGCGCAGAAACAATGCATGGAATGATTGAGTTTTCTAACAAATATGTTAATATTATTAATTCTTTTGGTAATCAAGTTAAAAAAAGATTGGAAATAATTGAACCTAGGTTAGAATTTCAACTTGAAATGTTTGATGATGATTTTGTACAATTTAAAGAAAGTTCAATTTCTGCACTATATAAAGCACTTCATGGTAGTAGTAATATAAAACTTGATGATATTAAGTATGGCCCGACATCAAAACTGATTAAGTATAAATTTCAATCATTACAATACCGACATAAAAAATTTATTGATTTGTGGAAAAGGGAAATTCAGGCATTTGAAATAGAGATGGAAGAGTTAACAAAACAAATAATTAATGATTTCTTTCGTGAGCGTTCTAATGAAAGAGATATCTCTGATTTATTAGACAATAGTTTCAAATCTTATGCTTTTAAAAAGAAAATTGATAATATTGCAAAAAATATATCAGGAGCAACTAACGCAGCAATGGCTCTTGGTACTATATCAGTTTTTATAATTGGACCTGCACTTCTAAATCCAGTTACGGCAGCCATTGCTGGCGTAGTTGGTATTGCAGCATTAAGTTCTAAATTATGGCTAAGATATACAGACCCAGAAATTCGAAAAATCAAAGAAATTGACAAAGTAGTAAAAGATGTTGGTGAAAGATTTGAAACAATTTACCCAAACCCAAAAGATGAATACTTCCTAGTATTAAAAAGCATTTCTAATAGCTTTATAGACTCTGCTCGCAAGTTTTATGAACCATTAATGTTAAAAGTAATTCTTCTCTCAAATGAAATAGAAATGAAGCAAAAAGTATTTGCCAAAATTATTGAAGATACTGAAAAAGATATGGATAACTGTATCAGTAAGTATAAATAAGAATCAAGTTGAGTGAAAAAACGCCCTGTAACAAAGGCTATAAAAAATAGGCGAGATAGTAGTAACATCGAGCTTTGTAGCCCGTTTGAACTTCATCATAAGTTGAAAAATTACGCTTCGAAATCGCCTACATTTTCATAGCCAAACCGTTA
>Ga0075111_1001018_pt1 | contig 13076 bp, 13 predicted proteins | sample AntAceMetag02UKK_FD_69787 | JGI IMG/M metagenome (GOLD analysis project Ga0075111, IMG submission 69787) | Saline lake microbial communities from Ace Lake, Antarctica - Antarctic Ace Lake Metagenome 02UKK | ecosystem: Environmental > Aquatic > Non-marine Saline and Alkaline > Saline | place... | reverse complement strand
TGTCTACCTTCTAAAATAAGACCTTTTCTAATATTATAAAACTTACTGAATTTTTCTTTATCGAACTTATAAAATAATTCATAAAATGTTTCAAAAAAATTTTTAGATTTAATAAAATATTTAATTACTTTAGGTGATGCATTTTCTTTATTATCTCTAATATCGTCAACAATATATTTAAAAATATCTGCAATAGATTCAAGTTCTCTTACAATTACATATAAAAAAGTAGTTTTATGATTCTGAACATATCCATTTTTATTAAGTAATCTCAAACAAAAATCGGTGAATTTATTGTTCAAAGCTTCTAAATCTCTTATTTCCTCTAAATTAACTTTTTTACCTGAAAAATATTCTTCCAAATTTAGAGCCATTTCTTTAGCTAATCTAAAACTTCTTCTCAACATAGTATCAAATTCACTTTCTAAACCAACTGAAACATTTTTAATGGTACAAAATTCTTTTCCTTGATCAACAATTTCGTATCCTAATAAATTTGACTTTTTAATTTCTGAAGCAAGGTCTATTTTGGGATATTTTATATAAATTTCATCATAACCTCTTTTATATAAATCTGCAATATATCTTTTATCAAAAATATGTTTATTATTAATATCAAGAGTGATCTTCAAGTCTTCAGGTTTTAATCCAATTTTATTAACGATTAATCTATTACCTTTGTCTAAAACTTCTAATTCTTCACCTTTAGAAATATTATTTTTTTGAACCCATTTCAAGGGGAGTGACACTACTGATGTTTTTCCTGCTAATTGAATAACTTTTCTAATCATTTTTTTCATATTTAGTATAATTCATTACTATATAAATATTGCGCATTATATAATTATAAGCTAATTATATAATTATAAGGTTAATTATATAATTTTCAGTTCCGTAATAATTACAATGAAATCGAAAAATGAACAATTATTAATCAGCCACTTAAGGCAAGATGGTAGAGCGAGACTAACAACGATAAGCAAAAAAACAAGAATTCCTGTATCGACATTGTTTGATATGCTTAAAAAAACTGAAAAAATAACAAAACAAACTTGTTTAGCTGATTTTAGTAAATTTGGATATACTGTAAGAGCTACAATAATTCTAAAAACCATAGCTGAACATAGAGATGAATTAAGAAGTAATTTATTAAAAAATCCAAACACAAATTCTTTGTGGAAAATAAACAATGGATTTGATTTTATGAGTGAAATGATTTTCAGAAATATAAGTGAATTAGAATATTTTATAGAAGATTTAGAAAAAAAGTATCAAATAGTTGAAAAAAACATATATTATATCATAGATGATATAGCAAGAGAGATTTTCATGTCAAATCCTGATAATATGAAATTATTTGATTTATAGTTCATGTGTAAATAGTTAATTTGGGCCCAATTTAACTTTTTATATATCACAACCAAAAAGATTTATACAATAAAACAAGTGTGTTTTGAGCATAAAACTCTTTAATTAAGATTCATAAAAAGCTTTATAAATAATCTTTTTGCCCTGTTTATTATAAACATACGGAGTTGATAATTATGTCAGTAGAAAAAGGAAATACAGTAAAAGTTGAATATGAAGGAAGTTTTGAAGACGGAACAGTTTTTGATTCAAGTAATAGAGATGGAGCACAACACCCATTAGAATTTGAAGCAGGATCTGGAAAAGTAATCAAAGGATTCGATGAAGCAGTAATTGGAATGGAAAAAGATGAAGAAAAAGAATTTACAATCCAACCAGCAGATGCTTATGGAGATCCAAACCCTGAATTAGTTAAAGAATTTCCAAGAGCTAGTTTACCAAAAGATCAAGAACCTAAAGAAGGTATGATGTTAGTTATGAAAGCTCAAACAGGACAACAAATCCCTGCTAAAATTGTGAAAGTGAGTGAAGAAAACGTTACAATTGACTTAAATCATCCATTAGCTGGAAAAGTTCTAAAATTCAAGATAAAAGTCGTTGGATTTTAATTCAATACAATATCGTGCCAGAGCATAATGTTCTGAGCATTTTTTCTTTATTTATTTTAAAAACATATTTATACTAATAAAACAAAAATCTCTATATGAACCTAATATTAAGTTTAATTATAATCATAGCAATTTCATACATATTAGTAAAAGCATTAGAAAAAGCAAAAATTTCTTCAGAAGTTACATTAATAATAACAGGATTAATAATCGGTTCAACAGTATTGAAAGATTATTTAGTTCAGGATCATACAAGAACTATACTCAATTTAGGGAACCTAGCACTGTTAGTATTAATGTTTATAGCAGGTTTAGAAAGTTCTTGGTCTAGTTTATACAAAGAAAAAAAAGAATCTGCATTAATTGCAATATTCAGTTTCTTAACCTCTTTTACATTAGGATTTATAGTATTTTATATATTAACAAAATCATTTACAATATCTTTTGTAGTTGGAATTTGTATGAGTATTACAGCAGAAGCAACAAAAGCAGATGTCTTATTGGATCTTAAAAAATTAAAATCAAGAGTCGGCGCAGCAATGATGGGTGCAGGAATTCTTGATGACATCATGGGTATGCTTTTTTTTACAATATTTATTTTAATAGTTCAGGCAGATAAAATATCTTCTTATTTTTTTCATCATACTTTGTTAATCTTAGCAATAATATCATATTTCTTAGGGATCTTAATACACAAACATATTGGGAGAGAACACAAACATGTAGTTAAATTTGAAAAAATATTAACAATCCTGTTAATTCCTTTCTTTTTCATAACAGTGGGTTTAAATTTTAATATAAGGTCTTTAGAATTACATCCTTTAATATTCCCTTTAATAATTGTAGTTTCAATAAGTGGAAAATTCATAGGTGTATTTTTAACAAAATTTTTCTTAGACTTAAATTGGAAAAAACTTTATGTAATTGGTTGGGCAATGAATAGTAGGGGTGCGATTGAAATTGCATTAGCACTTATAGCATTTGAAAACAATTTAATTCCTGTTGAAATTTTTTCAGGTTTGATTATAATGGCATTAACAACAACTCTGATATTCCCATTTATAATAAAATCATTAATTAAAAATAATAAAAATATAATGAAATAAATTTAGTAATATTTATATACTTTCATAGCAATAATTTTAACGTTTGGGTGTATATCAAACAAAAATATAAAAATGAATATAATGTTATTTTTAGCAGGCGTATTTTTATTGACTTTTTTAATAGGTATATTATTAGAAAAGATACGAATACCTTGGATTTTTTCTGCACTTTTGATTGGTTTAGGATTAGCAGCATATAATCCTTTTTCAGATATCACCAATTCTGGGACTTTTATATTTTTAGCACAATTGGGAATGTATTTTTTATTGTTTATGATTGGATTTGAATTAGATATAAAAAATATATTGAAACAAGGTAAGTTTATAGTTAAAACCACAATTGCAATAATCCTTGCAGAAACACTGGGTGGGGCAATATTAATTCATTATATCTTTAATACTTCTTGGTTGATTTCATTTTTAGTTGGTGCATCATTTGCAACAGTTGGTGAGGCAATATTATTACCTATTCTGGATGAGTTTAAATTAACAAAAACAAAATTAGGTCAGTCCATTCTAGGAGTTGGTGTTTTAGATGATGTAGTTGAATTAGGTGCTATAATTTTAGCATCTGTTGTAGTTGGAAAATCTATGGGTGCAACTCATTTTCATTTTGGTCTGAATTTATTTTTATTATGTCTTTTATTTGGATTAGTTTATGTTTTAATTAAATTTCACAAAAAAGTTCAATATTTCAAATTCAAAGACATTTCTTCTCTTTTTATATTTATTTTATTTTTTATGTTTTTATTTATAGGTATTGGCAGCTATGTAGAATCTGCAGCATTGGGTGCAATTTTAGCGGGTATTGCTTTGAAAAATATGATACCTAAAGAAAAATTAAAACTAATTGATTCTGAGATTAAAACAATATCATATGGTTTTTTCTCTCCTCTTTTCTTTTTATGGGTTGGTCTCGATACTGATCTTTCTTATTTGATAAAATTCCCATTATTAATTATTTTAATTTTAGTAATGACTAATGCTACAAAAATACTGGCAAGTTATTTTGTAGGTAAAAAAGAACTGGGTGTAAAAAAATCAATAGTTATGGGAATCAGTTTGACTGTGAAGTTTAGTACAAGTATTGTAATAATTAAATTTTTGTATGATGGTAACATTATAAATTCAGCTTTATATTCTGTTTTAATAGGTACAACAATACTTTCACAATTTATAATTCCTTTATTGTTATCAACTTTAATAACAAAATGGAAAATAGGTTCTTCTAGAAAAGTTTCTAATTAATGAATTAAATATATTTGAAAATACCTAAACATTTAAATAGAATAAATCTCTCCCAGAAATTGGACGTTTCACATAACGTTTTGGTGTGATAGCCGAGAATTGTTATCCGCTGGAGGAAATAAATTAAAAATGGAAGGAATAGTAAAGTGGTACAACAGAAAAAAAGGATTTGGTTTTATTAAAGGAACAGATGAAGTAGATTATTTTGTTCATCACACATCTTTGGGAGATACATTCTTAAGAGATGATGATAAAGTATCTTTCGATGCTGCGGACACTGACAAAGGTAAACAAGCTCAAAATGTAAAGCTACTTGAAAAAGGAAGCGATAGAACTGATGTACCTAAAACAGAAGCGCCTGCAAAAGCAAATGAAGCGGTTCCTGTAGAAGAAGCAGAAGAAGACGACGAAATATCAGAAGATTTCTAATTATATGATTATTGAAAAATAATCTTATTTTTTTTATTTTAAATTTAACCCATGTAGTTAATCATTTGTTCTTTAACTTCATTACCTTTCTTCATCTTAAATTGTTGTTCAAGGTTTTCATAGGCTTCTTTAATATCTTTGTTTACAGAAGGATGAACTTTTTCCAAAGCTGTATCGAAGTCAGCATTTGTAACCTCTTTAGAATTTATATCTCTACGTAATGCCAAGATTGCAGCTTCTCTACAAATCGCTTCAATATCTGCACCAACATACCCTTCACTTTTAGTAGCAATATCTTTTATGCTAACATCTTTTGCTAAAGGCATTTCTTTGGTATGAACTTCAAATATTTTAAGTCTTGATTCTTCATCAGGAATTGAAGCAAGTAACATTCTATCGAATCTACCTGGTCTCAATAAAGCAGAGTCTAACATATCAGGCCTATTAGTTGCTGCAATAACAACAACATCATTTAAATCTTCTAACCCGTCCATTTCCGTAAGTAATTGATTAACAACTTGTTCAGTTACTTTTGAATTAGATTGAGCATTTCTATTAGATGCAATTGAATCAATTTCATCAAAGAAAATAATTGTTGGAGATGTTTGACGAGCTTTCTTGAAAATTTCTCTAACTGCCTTTTCAGATTCTCCAACCCATTTAGATAATAATTCAGGTCCTTTAACAGCAATAAAATTAGCTTTAGTTTCTGTAGCAACAGCTTTTGCCAATAAAGTCTTACCTGTTCCAGGTGGACCATATAATAAAATCCCTTTTGGAGGTTTTACACCCATAGTTTTGAAAGCCTGAGGGTGTTTTAATGGCCATTCAACAGCTTCAATTAATTCTTGTCTTAATTCTTTTAATCCACCAACATCTTCCCAATTAATATTTGGTTTTTCAATTAAAACTTCACGTAAAGCAGAAGGTCTAACAACCTTCAATGCTTCCATAAAATCATTTTGAGTAATAATTAACTTTTCAAGGATTTCTTTTTGAATAGGTTCCTCTTCATTCTTACTTTGAATATCTGGGAACACTTTTCTTAAAACTACCATTGCAGCCTCTTTGGCTAATGCGCTTAAGTCAGCTCCAACAAAACCATGAGTAATTTCTGCGATTTCATCTAAATTAACATCTTTATCCAAAGGCATGTTTCTAGTATGGATTTTTAATATTTTAATTCTACCTTCCATTCTTGGAACGCCAATTTCTAACTCTCTATCGAATCTACCCGGTCTTCTTAAAGCAGGATCTAATGAATTAGGTATATTTGATGCAGCAATTACAATAACTTTACCTCGAGATTGTAGGCCATCCATTAAACCTAATAACTGTGCTACAACTCTTTTTTCAACTTCACCATGAGATTCTTCTCTTTTAGTAGCAATAGCGTCAATTTCATCAATAAAAATAATAGATGGTGAATTCTTAGAAGCTTCATCAAACTTATTTCTTAAGTTCTCTTCAGATTGACCATGAAATTTACTCATAATTTCCGGCCCATTAATTAAAATAAAATGTGCATTAGTTTCATTAGCAACAGCTTTTGCCAATAAAGTTTTACCTGTTCCAGGTGGGCCATGCATAAGAACTCCTTTTGGGGGTTCAATACCTAATCTTTCAAAAATTTCAGGATGTTTTAATGGTAATTCAACCATTTCTCTAACTTTTTTAAGTTCTTCATCCAATCCGCCAATATCTTCATAAGTAACATCAGGTGCAAAATCTTCTTCAACATCAATAGCTTCAGGATTTAATATAATTTCAGTATTTTCTCCAATAACACTTGGAACTTTAGAATCAGTAGAAGCAATAACAAATCTCAAATCAGTAAAGAAAGATGAAACCGCTTCAGGTTGTGAGAAAAAATCATTAAACAAAGGATTATCAGACATAGCAGTTCTTCTTCTTTTAGCTCCACCTAAAGAAACAATGTCTCCTTTTAGAATTGCTCTTCCAATTAAACTTTTTTTGAAAGTATTTGGAGATGCTCTAACAACAATACCTTTTTTAGCGGGAGCAAGAACAACTTTCTTAGCTTCCTTAATAGAATTAACTTTTCGAATTTTAACGCTCTCACCCAAACCAATACGAGCGTTTCTTCTCATAAGACCGTCCATTCGAATAATGCCTAAACCAATATCTCCAGGATAACTTCGATCTACCATAGCAACAGTTTTTCTTTCACCTTCAATTTCGATAACATCCCCTGGACTAAGTTCCAATTCTTTCATAAAAGAAGAGTCTAATCTAACAATCCCTTTATACGTATCGTCCTGAATTGCTTCAGCTACTTTTAATGAAATTTCTTTTACTGCCATTTAGTCTCCTTTCAAAAAGAAATGAAATCCTTTTGCATTAATAAAGGATTTCAATCAAAAAAGTTTAAAAATCTTTTTTGAATATGAAAAAATAAAAAATAATAAGTTTATTTTTGTTTTTGAACAACTCTCGGTAATTTAACAGGAGATGGTAATCCCATATCTTGTGCAAAAATTAATGCTTTAATTGTTGATTTAGTTAAAGCTGCATTCATAACATTTGTCATGATCGCTTCGTCAATTGGTTTTTTATCTTTCCAATTTTTCAAAACTTCTTCAACAGAATCTTTAGCTTCTAACATTAAAACTTCACCTTCAAGTTTCATATCTGCCACACCTGGTTCGTATTTAGTAACATATTCAAATACGAATTTGATCCCTACTTGGTTGCTAGCCCCGATATTTAAATCCATTTTTTCAATAGATTTTATACCCAGATTATTATTAATTTTCATACCTTTAACTACAGGTTTATTTTTTTTTACACTTATTTCAATAAAGTTTGTTCCTATGATTGTCATGTTTATTACACCCCATATTTTATAGAACTTTATATTAATGTTTGATTTATAAAGTTTTATATATTTCAATATAAAATCTTTATGCTCAAAACATATTTTATGTTTTGTTGTGTAAAGTTTTCCATAATTTATATGTAAAAAAGTTTATGCTCAAAACATATTTTATGTTTTGTTGTATAAATATTGTGGTGATATATGTGTAATTTTATATATGCAATAAGAAAGAGTTTATAAATCAACGCGGGTTTTTATATATAATGGACATTAAAGAACTAACCAACAAAAGTAATAATTTATTAGTTTCTAGAGGAAATAAAGCAATCTTATTAGCACTAAGAAAAGCTAAAGAGTTAGGTTATGATAAAGTCTATTTGGCAGACCAGGGCGGGTGGGTAACTTATGGCCAATACGCAAAAAAACTAAAATTCCAAATAAAAGAAGTAAAAACTGAGAGAGGAATTATTAATTTTGATAATTTTGGTGAAAAATCTGTTGTACTATTCAACGACATGCCTTCTTATGCTTTTATGCAAAATGAAGTGCATATTGATAAAATGAAAGAAAAGAAAATTCTTACGATTGGAGACATAACTGGTTCAATAGGTACAAGAGTTTGTAAAGCAGACATTTTAGTATGTAGTTTTGGTGAAAATAAAATGGTAAATTTAGGAGAGGGTGGAGTTATTGCGTCAGATTTAGAATTAGACTTTGAAAGTAATTTTGAAGGTAATAAAAAAGAATTACAAGAAAAAATAGATGCATTACCTGAAAGATTAGAGTTTTTAAGGAAAAAACGAGAAAACATCATCAAAAATGTTGATAGAAAGAATATAATTAATTACGATAAGTTAGGAATTAACGTATTAACTTTAAGAAGAGATACAATTACAAAATATTGTGAAGAAAATAAGTTGGAATGTAAGTTTTGTCCAATGAAAATTAAAATTTTAGAAGATGCAATAAGTATAGAAGTACAAAATATTTCTCAATAATCTTTATAAAAGGATTATAAGTTTTTTGATTAAAATGGAACGATTTTTTAGTTTAACGAATGAAAAAGGAAGTAAGTTATTTAAAACTAATATGATTGGAGAAAAAGATTTAATTGAAAGAATTAAATCAGAAGAGAATCCAACCATAGGTTACAGAGATAACAATCTAAATAGATATGTTACAGCTAATTACAATTATGAAACAGGCTTATATAATGTTAGAAACAATTCTCATGAAGTTACTGCAGACCATTTAGTAAAAATGATTTATGATAGATTAAAACCTCATGAATGGGACAATTTGAAATTAGAAGAAGATTTTCCTAAAGTAATTCCTTATTTTTGTAAAATTCACCATCAAAAAGAACAAGCTAATTTTGATTGCTTACTCAAATTTCCTGGTTTTGGACAATTATCACAATATAAAACACCAAGTGAGTTTTCATTTAATCTTAGAGATATGTTAGATATATCTCGAGGAAAAAAAGATAAATCATGGTGGGAAAAATACGAGAAAACTTGTAGGAATTAAATATCAAATTCTTTTTTTAATAAATTCATAATTTCATTTTTATTTTTGGTACTAGTCAATTCCATTATCATTTCTCTTTGTCCTTTCAAACCTTTCAAAAAAGATTGCATGTGAATTTTGATATGTTGAAAACCAACATTATATTTTTCTGCATATTTCAAATATTTTTTAATACATATAATTTTTTCTTCTCTGTAATTAAACTTCCAAGACATATCATTGAATTCTTTGAAAATGAAAGGTTCTTTAACAGCTTCTCTGCCAATCATAACTGCATCACAGTATTTTAACATTTCATTAGCAGACTTTCTATCTGTAATGTTTCCGTTTCCAACAATTGGAATGTTGACCGCCTTACTAACTTCTTTAATAGCTTCAATATCAACTTCTCCTTCATAACCTTGCCCAGAAGTTCTGGCATGAATAGTGATGAAATCTAACCCTTCTTCTTTCGCAATTTGGGCAATTTTAAGATATGGTTTTGATTGTTTTTTATGTTTTGAATTAATTCCTAATCTGATTTTTGCAGAAATAGGAACTTTAGAATATTTTTTCATTACTTTAAATAATTCTCTCACTAGGTTAGGTTGATTAAGCAGGGCACTTCCTAGATTTTGATCCATAATGTTTTTAGAAGGACATCCTAAATTAAGATCAATAGATTTAACTCTGTCTAATCCTTCATAAAATTCTCGATTATTTACCATTTCAATTGCAATTTTAAGTTCTTCAGGTGAATTAGATAAAAATTGCAAACCAAGTTCAGAATCATAGAAATCAATTCTTCTTTTGAAAGATTCAGTTTTTCTAATAAATCCTGCTGTTGCAGTCAATTCACTAAAAGAATAACCTGCACCATAGTCTTGACAGATTTTTCTAAGTGCGATATCTGTATATAATGCCATGGGTGCCAAAATGTATTTATTTTTAATTTCTAATCTTCCAAGTTTCATGTTCTTTTTAGTTAAGTCAGAGTATTTAACTCTTTCTCATAATAAAAGTATATATAACATATACATTCTCAAAACCTTTTTAAATGATTTATAGTTACTACTTCTATTAAAATTATAGGAGCTGAAAAGTATGAACACATTATCAAAAAAATTAAATGAACAAAGAGGTCTGAACAGAGTTTTTGACGCATTAGAATTTCAACTTTTACCAAATCAATTAAGAAAAAATTTAACTGGTGAAGGTTATCTTGTTATAGATTTAAATACAGAAGAAGGATTAAAAAGCATGCCAAAAAATTGGAAAAGAGGTTATGATGAAGCTTCAGTTGATTTATTTGTTGATGGAACAGATATTTGGGGTGATGAAAATCCAATTTATCCATTAAGTCATGATGTTAAATTATTTTATCTAAATAAAGGTTTTACTAGATTAAGTGAAAGATACACTAGATTTTTAATTCAAGAAAATTTACTTAAAATTGATTCTAATCGAGATTCAGAAAATGAAGATTTAGTTGAATTTTTAAATTTAGAAGATGGTTATGTTCAACCATTTGTTCCTTTTGGTGAGTTAGATGTAGAAATTTTAGAATATAAAGTTCCACATATGACTAAAGGTGCAGTTGACGATAAAAAAGATCAAAGATTTAATGAATTAATTTTATCAAAAGGTAGAGAAGATTATCATGTTATGATTACAGAAGATAATTTTCTAAAAAATAGACAAAGAGTTATAGGTTATAGGATAGATTAACTCAATATTTTTTTAATTTTTTTAATTGTTTTATTAAGGACTTCTTTATTAATTGCTTCTACTCTTACTCTCACGAGAGCTTCTGTATGTGACGCTCGAACATTATACCAATTTGTTTTATTCGCAACACTAATTCCATCTAAATAAGATTTCTTACCTTTCTCTTTTTTGAAAATATTAAGTTTAGACCTGTCTTTAACTTTCAAATTAATTTCTTTGGACAAAGCATATTTCTTATACTTTTTTAATAATGTAGACATTTTATCTTTATGTTCGGATAACGCTTCCATCAATTTAAGTGTAGTAAATAAACCTGAATCAGTATAGTTAATTTCTTTAAAATAAAAGTGTCCAGAGTATTCAGAACCAATTAATCCATCTTTTTGAGTCATCATATCAACAACTCTTGAATGTCCAACTTTAGATTTAACAACTTTAACTTTTCTATCTTTTGCAATCTCTTCAATAACTTTAGACAATCTTAAATCATAAACTAAAGTGTCTCCTTTTTTAGAAAAGTGGTCAACTAAAAATGACATAATATAATCAGCCCATAAAACATTTCCTTTGTCATCAACAAAAACACTTCTGTCTGCATCTCCATCATAACCAACTCCAAAATCTGCTTTTTCTTTTTTAACAGCATCTGATAAACCTTTTAAAACACCTGGGACAATTGGATTAGGTCCTCGTCCTGGAAAATCCGGATTAATTTTAGGATTGATTACTGTTACTTTTGCTAATCGTTTAAGCAAAGGGATATCTAATGCACCCATGCCATTACCAGGATCCACAACAATTTTCATTTTTTTAAAAGTTGGGAACATTAATTGTAAATCAGTATGATATTCTTCAACAACACCTTTAATTTGTTTTAGAGAACCTTTTTTCTTTTCTCGTTTAGGTGAAGTTTTAACAAGTTCTTCTAATTCATTTAGGCCATTAACAGAATAAATTGGGAACCCTTTGTCTTTAACAAATTTAAAACCATTTTCTTCTTTTGGTGAATGAGATGCAGTAATCATAATTCCTGCTTTGAATTTATGTTTAGCAACAGCGTAATAAAACATAGGACTTGTAGATAAACCAATATTATAAACTTCCATCCCTCTAGATTTTAAACCTTTAACTAATTTATTTAGAAATGCTTGAGAAGTTTTTCTATGATCGTGTCCAATCATAATCTTTTTAGTTTGAATTAAATCTGGAAAATAGACCCCAATCTTTTCAGCTAAGATTTCATCAACACCATCTTCCTTAGTTCCTCTAACGTCAAAGTCTTTGAATCCGTACATAGCATAATTTTAGAATAATAAGTATATAAATGTTAGGTTTAGTTAGCTTTTTATAGTTCTATATATTATATGTTGTCATGGAATTAAATAAAATAATAAATTATCTAAATGAAACATTAAAGATAAATGAAATAGAAGATGCTTCTAACAACGGGTTACAAGTTGGTAAAAACAAACTAATCAAAAAAGTAGGATTTGCAGTAGATGCAACTTTGGAATCTTTTGAAAAAGCAAAAGCTAAAAATTGTGATTTATTAATAGTGCATCATGGTATCAGTTGGGCAGATTCATTAAAATATTTGACTGGCGTTAATTTTAATAGAACACAATTCTTAATGAAAAATGACATAGCTTTAGCAGCATATCATTTACCTTTAGATAAACATGAAATCCTTGGACATAATATACATTTAGCAAAATTATTAAAACTAAAAAATATAAAACCTTTTGGAGTTGGATATTCTGGAAATTTACCTAAGCAAGTAAGTACAAAAGGAATTGCAAAATATTTGGACAAACATCTAAAGACAGAATGCAAAGTATATAATTATGGTAAAGCATTCAATGAAAGTGTCGCAATAGTTTGTGGAACTGGGGGAGATTCTGAATTAGTTTATCAAGCTTCAAAATTTGCAGATTGTTATATAGTTGGAGATTCAAAATATTCTGCTTATCTCACTGCAAAAGAACTTGGTATCAATGTAATCACTGCGGGTCATTACGAAACAGAAACTTTAGGATTAAAAGCTATAATGGATGTAGTAAATAGAAAATTCAAAGTAGATGTAGCATTTATAGAATAATTTTATCTCTCATAATCGTGACCTGGACCCAGTATTTTAATATCTAGACATTTAGTTTTATTTAAACTATTAGAATATTTTTCCGGATCTGAATTTGGAAAATCACTTCTGCCAACACATTCTTGTTCTTTGTCAAATATATG
>Ga0075111_1001015_pt1 | contig 13097 bp, 9 predicted proteins | sample AntAceMetag02UKK_FD_69787 | JGI IMG/M metagenome (GOLD analysis project Ga0075111, IMG submission 69787) | Saline lake microbial communities from Ace Lake, Antarctica - Antarctic Ace Lake Metagenome 02UKK | ecosystem: Environmental > Aquatic > Non-marine Saline and Alkaline > Saline | place... | reverse complement strand
AAGAGTAGTGTTAATACAACCAATAGACTCATTCGCTACCCGTTTACTTATGCAGATACCTCCACTCTACCTTATTGCTACAATCATTATGCTTATGGCCAATTTTATTGGATTTATTAACTCCCTCTCTCTTCCACCTACTTCGAGAAATGAAGTAGAAAAGATTATCCTCCCTATTGTATTTATCTCTTTCTCACTCTTAATTATGCCATCTTTTATTAACTATCTTCTTATAGGGCACATCTTTGCAATAAGCTTTACTTTTTTAGCTCGTCTTTATCTATTTTCAGCATATTTCTCATTTTCCCTTTTAGTTATTTCAGGCATTTTTTCTTTAGGAATCAACTCATCTAAAATGGGGCGTTATATTATTCTTATTGGTGTATTGGCCCTTTTCATTGCAAGCATGATGGACCTCAATATTGTCCTATACCCACAGCAGAGCATAAAATGGACTAATAGGGAGATGTTTCTCTCCTCCCTTAGTGTTATTGCTGTAGTGAGCTGTATAAATTATTGGGCAATTTATGTGAAAGAATCAACACAACATAACATGCTTAAAGCAATGAGAATTATGTTGATTCTCATAGGAACTATAGGATTTATATCTTTTCCTGAATCAGTACTTTCTTTAGTATCAGCACTCTTTTATACAGTTGGCGTCTTCTTCGGATTATCGAGAAGAAGATTCAACCAACTATAAATAAAATTCCTATTAATTAAAGGTAATGATACTCTTATCGTAATCTTCTGGACTCTCAAAACCTAAGAAGTTCATCATAGTACTTGCGATTGAAGAGATGCCTAACCCTGTATTAAGAGCTTGGTCATATTCTCCTTTATAATCACTATCATAGACAATAAAAGGGACTGGATTTAATGAGTGAGAAGTTTTTGCTTGAGGAGAACCATCTGCTTTTATTGAAACTTCACCTTTCTTTCCATGTTCATACATATCATCAGCATTCCCATGGTCTGCCGTAATAAGGAGAACTCCTTTCGCTTCTGTTATTGCTTTCTTAAGGCGACCAATCTGTAAATCCATCCCTTCCATAGCACATAATACTGCTTGGTAATTCCCTGTATGACCGACCATATCTCCATTAGGGTAGTTGAGCTTTATTAATTGGTATTCACCACTTTCAATCGTCTTAATTACTTCATCAGTAATTTCAGCACATTTCATCCATGGGCGTTGTTCAAAGGGGACATTATCTGATGGAATTTCAACATATGTTTCTAAATTCTTGTCAAATTTCTCTGTTCTGTTTCCATTAAAGAAGTAGGTGATATGTCCAAATTTTTGTGTCTCACTAATTGAAAACTGTTTAATGTCACTTGCACAAAGATACTCAGCCATTGTTCTGTTCAGTGTAGGTGGTTTTACTAGATATTGTTTAGGAACATGTAAATCTCCATCATATTCCATTATTCCAGCATACTGAACATTAGGTCTTCTTTTTCTATCAAACTCACTGAGTTCATCTGCTTCAAAAGCTTTTGTTATTTCAAGGGCTCTATCACCTCTAAAGTTAAAAAGAATGACACTATCATTATCTACAATCTGGCCAACAGGTTTGCCATCTTCTTCAACTACGAAAGGGGGAAGATCTTGGTCTATTTTACCTGTTTCTTTTCTTAATGTTTCAATTGCTTCATGGGCTGAAGGAAAGGCTCTGCCCTCTCCAAGAACGTGGGTCTTCCACCCTTTTTCAACCATAGACCAATCTGCATTGTAGCGATCCATTGTGATTACCATTCTTCCACCACCACTTGCTATTTTGGCATTGAAAGAATCATCATTTAGTTCATTCAAAAACACTTCAAATGGATCAAAATACTCTAAAGCACTTGATTCGCCAACATCACGACCATCAAGGAGAGCATGAATTCTTACATGTTTTACATTATGCTCTTTAGCTTTCACTATCATCTTTTTTAAAGTATCAATATGAGAGTGGACATTCCCGTCACTTAACAAACCGATAAAATGAAGAGTAGAGTCGTGAGTATTTACATTTTTCACAAGGTTTATCCATGTTTCTCCATTAAACATTGCACCACTAGCAATACTTTCTGCAACAAGTTTAGCCCCTTGAGAAAAAACTCTTCCGCATCCAATTGCATTATGACCAACCTCACTGTTACCCATATCATCGTCGCTAGGCAGTCCTACAGCAACGCCATGAGCTTTGAGCTTTGTCCATGGGGTTGATGCATACAATTGTGTAAGAGCTCCTGTTTTAGCCTCTTTTACAGCATCACCCTCACTATATTTACCAAACCCAACGCCATCCATAATGACCAATACAATAGGTCCTTCTCTTTTTATCTTATTATTTCGTTTCAACGGGTCAACCATATGTAACACTCCTATAATTAATTCTTTATCTGTAACATATTAAATATATCTATTATTTTGTCAGTGGTAAAGTCGCTTTTTGGAGCCACTCTTTTGCTTCAGGGGGAAGATGATCTTTTAATTCGCTAAAGACCCATCCATGGTATGCATTAAGCATGACAATCTCTTCTTCACTCATTAACGATGTTTCAATAAGAGAAATATCAAATGGGCAAAGAGTAAGCACTTCAAAGGTATAAAAAGGGCCAAATTTAGTTGTTGCCTCTTCAAATACGGTAATCAAATTCTCAAGCCGTATCCCATATTCTCCTTTTCTATAAAGGCCTGGTTCGTTACTAATAATCATACCTGGAACTAAGGGAACTTTTATTGGTTTTGGAGAGATGTTATGGGGGCCTTCATGAACGTTGAGCCGATACCCTACTCCGTGACCTGTACCGTGCCCATATAATAATCCGGCTTGCCATAAAAACTGACGAGCTAAGACATCAAGTTGGTATCCGCATGTTCCTTTAGGGAATCTAATTACAGAGAGGGCAAGATTTCCTTTTAGGACAAGGGTGTAATCTTTTTTCATTTGGTCGGTGGGTTCACCAAAGCAAAGAGTTCGAGTCACATCCGTTGTTCCACTCACATATTGTCCTCCAGTATCAAGGACTAATAGGGAGTTCCCTTCTAAGATTGCATTACTCATCGTCGTTGCACTATAGTGCTCCATTGCACCATGAGGTCCAAATCCTGCTATAGGAGAAAATGAAGGGGAAAGATATTCATCTTGTTCTTCTCTATATGTCTCTAACTGCTTCGCAAGTGTCACTTCATTGAAAGTTTCTTCTCCTTTAGCAATATGAGAAAGAAGTTTCACCAGAGCAATTCCATCTAAGAGGTGTGCCCTTCTCATCCCTTCTACTTCTACTTCATTCTTTACAGCTTTTAGAGCTGTTGAAATATTAGGTCCTTCAATTATAGGCATTTTTCCATCTACTAAGCTGTACACACTCATAGTAGTTTGTTCGGGACTCAGGTAAAGAGTAGAACTGGAGGAAAGGAGAGATGATATTCTTTCACTCATCTCCTCATATTCAACTATTGTGATCTCTTTTGAAATCTCCTTAAGAAGAGAATCACTAAAGCGACTTGTTTGAGTGCATACTATAGCTTCATCTTGAGTGATGATCATATAGGAGAAAAACACAGGGGTATGAGGAAGATCTCCTGCCCGTAAGTTCGTTATCCATGCAATGTCATCGAGGGTAGAGATGATAGTAGAATCAGCTCCTTTTGCTTTGAGAAGAGAACGAATTGATGCAATTTTCTTTTTTCGAGAAACTCCAGCCACACTCTCTTTCATCTCAATAATAGGTGAATATGGTGATAATGGTCTCATGCTCCATATTGAATCAAAAAAATCATCAAGTAAGACAATTTCAATTCCCGTTTTGTTTGTCACTTCTTGTATAGTACGAAAAGAGGCGACACTTATTGAGTTTTTATCAATACCAAGGACTTTGATTACAACGGATTGTTGTGCAAGCCATTCAAAAGGGTCCCTTACCCCGTCCATCCCCAATTTCTCTAACACAATAGGGGTATTTTCTACTTGAAGTGCTCCTTGAATATAATATCGAGAATCAACCCAAAGGTGTGTTTCTTCTTTCGTAAGGATTACTGTTCCAGCTGATCCTGTAAATCCTGTAATCCATTCTCGAGTTCTAAAGCGGGGTGCAACATACTCACAAAGGTGAACATCTGTTCCACTGATATAGAGGGCATCGATGTTCTCTTTTTTCATGTAATTTTGAAGAGATTGTATTCTGTTTCCTATTGTACTCATTTTTTCTTCCTCTTTCCTTTCTTCTTTTTACTAGGTACTTTCTCTTTTGCTTTTCTCTCTTGGTCTATGATGTATAGTTTCTTTGTGAGGGGGAATAATGCTATCCCACTGAGTATCATAAGGAGTGAAAGAATTTGTCCCATTGAGATATTCAACAGAGATTGGAAAAAATCTATAGAAGAACTCCCTTTTTCACCTGTGATAATATAGCCAAGGTGTGAATCGGGTTGTCTTACATACTCTATTGCAAAGCGGAACACGCCATAGCCTATGAGGTACCAAGCAACTGAAAACCCTGGCCATTTTCGTTTCGGCTGGATAATGAAATACATAATAAGAAAGAGAATAATTCCTTCAAATAAGGCTTCATATAACTGGCTAGGATGACGAGGCAAACTTATTAAGTCCCCGATTTGGTAACTCATCCCAATCGAGTCAGCAAAATTACGAACCCACTCTATATTCGTAGAAAAGCGAGGAGATGCAGGGAAAATCATCCCCCAAGGAGCAGTTGTTATTCTTCCCCACAATTCTCCATTAATAAAGTTTCCAAGTCGTCCAGCTGTATATCCTAGAGGGATCGCAGTAACCAAAATGTCCCCTACATGGAAAAAAGAAAACTTGTATTGTTTAGAGAATAAGAGAGCTCCAACAACAGAGCCAACTAGTCCTCCATGGTAACTCATTCCGGGAAGGCCCACAAATGAACCATTTCTAAATGGCCAGAATATTAACCATGGATGGAGCCAATAGTATGAACTTCCTTCATACAATAGTGCAGAAAAGAGGCGAGCGCCCAAAATAAGACCTGTTATTGTATATAAAAAAAGGGTAAGTGTGTCATCATTACTAATTGATATTTTCCCTCTATTCCTTTGCCTGATAAATAAGACATATGTGAGAGCAAATGCCACAATATACATCATAGAATACCATCTAATAGGAAGAGAACTGATTACATAAGGTGAGATCCATGCTGGATAAGCTATATAGTTAATCATAGTGGGTAAGTGTATTGTCATAATTGATAGAGGTCAACTATGTATGATAACAGTAGCCGGTTAATTAGTTTTGAATTATACTGATAGTATGAAAAAATTAAGAATAGTTAGCATAATTTTTATTATAGCAATAAGTGTCTCAGTTGGAATCAGTTCTGGTGGTGTTGAGGAACAAATGCTCCCTTCTCTTTTTGCTCCATCAAAAAATACACAGGTCGCTAAAGGGGATGATATAACTCAAAATATTCGTAAGCTTGATTTACTCTATCGCCTTGTCGAAAGGGACTTCCTTTTTGACATAGACCACGATGCTGTTTACGAAGAAATGGCTAAAGGATTGTTTGAAGGATTAAAAGATGAATACTCTGCCTACATAGTTTCGAAAGAGAGTTCTGATTTTAGTGAAGATACCCTTGGAACATATGGAGGAATTGGAGCATACATCTCCAAAAACTATCTAAATTATAGAGATTTCTCTGACCCTAAAACATATATGATTAATATCACAAGTGTCTTTCCTGGGTCTCCTGCAGAGAATGCTGGATTAATGAGTGGAGATTTAATAAGCCATATTGATGGAGAACCTGTCGATGATTTAGAAGCAGATCAATCATCTTCAGCCCTTAAAGGTGAGGCTGGAACAATTGTTGTCCTCACTATTAAAAGGGGAGACGTCACATTTGATGTAAAAGTAACACGGAAAAATGTTCAAGTCCCAACAGTCTCAGCTTCTACTTTAGATAATAATATAGGATATTTACAAATTACTCAGTTTACTGAATCAACTGCAAAACAAGTACAAGAAAAGTTAGCAGCCATCAATGTAAATTCCCTCTCTTCTCTTATTATCGACCTACGAAATAATCCAGGTGGAATTGTTGATAGCACTCTTCGCATTGCAGATATGATTTTAGATGATGGCAAAATTGTTCAAATTCATTCTAAAAATGCAGAACGAGATAAAGTTTATGTGGCATCCGAGCAAGTCCTCATTCCAACAAGTATCCCAATTGTGTTATTAGTGAATGGGGGAAGCGCATCAAGTTCTGAAATATTAGCGGGAGCCCTTAAAGACAATAACCGGGCGACTCTTATTGGAACGACCACATACGGGAAAGGACTAATTCAAGTTGTCTCTCCTTTCGCTGATGGCTATTACACCCTTACATGGAGCCAATACAAAACTCCTAATGGTGATGATATTCACAAAGAAGGAATCCCTGTAGATATTGAAATAAAAGGGATGAAAGTTGATGAAGAGAATATGGAGTCCTATTTAGAGTTCATTAACAGTGGTGTTGCTGAAACATTTGCAAAAGAAAACCCATCTGGAAATGAACAAGATTATAAAAAGTTTGTTAACGAATATATGCCAAAAGAGGCCCCATTAGATGAACTCGTGTATAGAATCGTCTTGAGACGAGAATACTTAAGAGAACTCCCTTTTGAAGAGAGACCTTTAGCTGACATAGATTTTGACCCTGTATTAAAACGTGCTGTCGATTTCTTAACTACTGGTGAATAAATGCGAGTGTTTATGCTCCCCCCCCATTACAATGGGGAAAGCACAATAGAAATAAATGGGAAGGACTTTCACTATCTAGTGAATGTCCTTCGCCTTAAAGAAGGTTCTCCTTTTACATCTCGTGATAAAAATGGAGTATTCTTTGAGTTAACAATCACTTCAATCTCACAAAATTCCTTAATTGCTAATTCAGTGAAAAAAGAAGATTCTTATTCGAGTTCTACCGATACTCTTTGCGCATATAGGGGGTATTTCCCTGAAATACATCTTTTTCAAGGGCTTCCTAAAGGGAAGAAGATGGAGAGTATTATTCGGCAATGTACTGAAATTGGAATTATGTCTATTACACCGTTAATATCTACTTTCTGTGTTGCCGATATCTCAAGAAAAGAAGAGAGTAAAATAATTCGGTACCAAAGTGTTGTAAAGGAAGCCCTACAACAAAGTAGCTCCCCTGTAATGACAAAGATTAATCACTCAATTGATATAAAGCATCTCGTTAAGAGTATTGAATATCCTCATAGGCTCCTTGTTCTCCATCAAATACCTAAAGAAAACCCAGCTTCACTATTTTCAATAATAACCAATCTTATTACAGACGATAAAAAAGCTCCGATCTATGTTGTAATTGGCCCTGAAGGGGGCTTTAGTGAACAAGAAGTAGAATCTTTGGTAGAAAAAGGGGCTCAATGTGTTTTTCTTAATACCAATATTTTACGAACAGAAACTGCAGCAATAGTATCTGTTTCAATAATCCAACAATTTATTATTGACATCTTGTCTCATAACTGAGACATTGTGCTCCCTCTACTCTCAAATTATGATGTACATAACTTGACACATTAAGGCATCAGGAGTACGTCATGGCTATGTATTTATTTACAAAAGATCTGCGTTTAAGGGCTTCAATTAATACACAACTCGATAAGGGATGTATAAGCACAACTGATAAAATATCGGTTCAACGAACAAGTGAGAAGATACTCAATGATCCACATCCAGTACTTATTATTGATGAAGGGTTTTCAACAGATGGAGTACTTCCCTTATTAGAATACCTTATTTCATCCCATATTCCAGGCCCTAAAATATTAATTCCAAAACAAAAACAGACCTATTCCACTTATGCAAGTGAAGGAAGTATTACTATCTTGTATCGCCCGTTTACTATAGAACAGCTCCTTTCCTGTGCAATGAGTGTAAGTTCAATAGAAGCAATAAAACCTCACATCTGTGATGAGTTGAAGGAAAAGTTAGAGACGGATTCACAAAAAGGGATTCATGCCTCTATACTCGTCGGTAATTCTCCTCATATTCAAAAAGTGAGAAATATCATCACTCATATAGGGCCACACTTTAGTGCGATACACATAAATGGGGAGAGTGGAACAGGTAAAGAAGTTGTTGCATCCTTATTAAAAGAGACAGCAATGAAACATGCTCCTTTTGAAGTAGTAAATTGCTCTAACATTCCCCCTTCTTTAGCTGATGCGTATCTATTTGGAGCAAGAAAAGGGGCCTATACTGATGCCATTCAAGATTTAAAAGGGTGTGTAAAAAGGGCTCATGGTGGAATTCTATTTTTAGATGAAATAGAAGACCTAAGCTTATCGGTGCAAGGAAAACTCCTTCGTCTCCTTGAAACAAAAGAGTTTACTCAATTAGGAAGTGATGAAACAGAAATAAGCAATTTTAAACTAATAAGTGCAAGTAATATTGATTTGAAACGTCTCGTAGTAGAGAAAAGACTTAGATTCGACCTCTATAATAGGATAAACAAAGTTGTTATATCACTCATCCCACTACGACAAAGGAAAGAAGATATATCGCTATTAATTACCCATTACATGAAAAAACATCATGATACAAGAATCATTGAAGAGGCCACTTTAGATGCAATGCTCCAATATGAGTGGCCAGGAAATGTAAGAGAGTTGTTTAATACCCTCGAACAATTGAGGTTATTCAATCTTAATAACGAAGTACTAAAAAGTACCCATATCCTCGTTGATTCAATATTTCATTCATAAATCATTGACAATTAGATAAAATAATAGTAAGTTAGTGAGCGATAACATAAAAAGGAAAACATGAAAGAATATAGTGCAAAACAACAGCAAATAATTATGAGTTCAATGAATCTGATTGTAGATAAAGGAATGAGTAATTTAACTATTAGAAATATTGCCAAAGAAATAGGGGTAAGTGAACCAGCTATATACCGCCATTTTGATTCAAAGCATGCCATTCTTGTCGCACTTATTGAAACACTACAATCTGCTATCCTTCCTCACTTCTCTCTTTTAAGCAAACCCAGTGATTCATACCAATCGATCTTTACCCCATTCCTTACGGCCCTATTTACAACGATTGAAAATAATCCGTCCTATGCGTTGTTTGTTTTTAGTGAAGAAGCATTTCATAATGATGCAGAACTTCGCCCCTATTTATTTAATCTATTGAGTCTAATCCTCTCTTCTATTGAGAAGAATTTTGATCAACTATATACAATTTCACAATGGAATAAGAATCTATCTGTCAAAGAAGGTGCTGTTATTACGTTAAGCATCATCCGTTTTACTATTACAAAATGGCATCTCTCTCATGGAAAAAGCTCTCTCACTGAAGAAATTACTCCATTAAGTCATCTATTACAAAAACTCTTATTTAATTAAGAATATATTTTTTTATACATTAAGTTAGTTAACGTTAACTACAGGAGGAACATGAAACTACTATATACGATTACAAAGAAACCATTAGTGATACTCTTATTAATTTTGGTTATTACAGCGGGATCTATTATCTTAATTGCTCAAAATGCAGAGTTAGAAACAGATCTAGATGAGTATATGCCATCTACTCACCCTTTATTTGTTCAAAGCAAAGAAAACAGTGAAATATTTGGGATAACTGACGCAATTATGATAGCCATTGAGCATCCTGTCTCTATCTATAACAGTGGTACGTTAGAAAAAATTAAAGCTATTACAATTGATTTACCACATCATTTTGAAGAGCTCAACGACACAGAAGTCACCTCTCTCTATACAGCAAGTAACATAAAAGGGGGTGATTGGGGATTAGAAGTGATTCCTTTTTATGAAAGTGTTCCTACAAGTTCAGAAGAATTAGAGCTATTAAAAAATGATGTTCGTTCCAATGAGATGATCTATAAACGAATTGTGAGTGAAGATGAGACTTCCACTCTTATCATGTTTGAAATTGCTGAAGATACTGACACAACACAATTACAGAAAGAACTAAACACATATGTCTCTCAGTATGAAGGTCCAGAAACTCTCTATGTTGCAGGACGAGCAATTGTTGAAGGTGCTTTAGCAGAACTAGGTCCTGCCGACATGGTAAAAATGTTTCCCCTCGTGGTGATAGTGATGACAATTCTCTTATATGTCCTCCTTAGAAGTGTGCGCCACACTCTATTGAACCTCGTAATTGTCCTTGTTGGTACCGTTGCTGCTTTTGGATCAATGGCCCTTTTTGGAGTTCCCATCTATGCAGTTGATACAATGATCCCTGTTATGCTTATTGCAATAGGGGTAGCCTATGGAATTCATATGCACAACTCCATCACTTATATTATAGAGAAAGATCCAGAGATCACAAAAGATAGGCTTATTCATCTCACCTTGTCATCAATGGTGAGACCTGTTTCTATGGCAGCAGTGACTACTGCAATAGGCTTCTCTGCCCTCATGACGAGCCAGGTTCTTCCAGTTCGATTCTTTGGTCTGTTCTCTGCTATTGGAGTACTTACTGAAATGGTTCTTGCCCTTGTGTTATTCCCTATCTCAATTAGAGTATTAGGTATCCCAAAAGAGAGAGCACATAAAAAAAGTAAAGAATCTATGGGTCCTTTAAAAAACAACTTTCTCACAAATTTTGTACTTCACAAACAAAAACTAATCATCTCATTTAGTATCGTATTAGCAATAGGTGGAGTATATGGAGCAACTCAGATTTGGATTGATACAAGTTTTCTCGCAAACTTTGAAGAAGACCATCCAATTGCAATTACTGATAAGTTTGTTAACGCAAAATTTGGTGGAACGAGTTCTGTTAACCTTATTTTAAAAGGAGAAGAGGAAGATACCTTTAAAAACCCTGAAGTCTTACAAGCTATGGATGATATGCAACAACACATTCGAACGAACCCTTTAGTTGGAGCCTCTTTTTCTCTTACTGACTTTATTAAGAGGATGAATTTTGTCATGAATGATGAGGATGAACAATTCTTAGCAATCCCTGATAATCAGGAACTCATCGCTCAATACTTACTTCTTTATGATATGAGTGGAGATAGCGAAACGCTCTCTAAAGTAGTTGATTACAATTTTGAAAGGGCGAATATACAAATACAACTCAAAAATGATAGTTCTCTCCTTATGGAAGAAATAATTTCATCAGTTGATGCATTCAATGATGAATTTAACAACTTAGGAGTCTCTATAAGCTACTCAGGTAGTGGCTACACTGCATACATTTTTTCATCACTTCTTATGGATGGGCAAATACTCTCTCTAGCAATCTCTTTTCTTATCGTAGCCCTTCTCTTAGCTCTCGTTTTCAAAAACCTCCTTATTGGAATTATAGGCACTATTCCTATTGCAATCACTGCAACTGTTAATTTTGGTGTGATGGGATTGTTAGGAATTCCTTTAAGTTCGGCAACAGCACTTATTTCATCTATCGCAATTGGTATTGGTGTTGATTATGCAATTCACTTAATTGAACACTACATCGCAAAACGAAAAGAAGGATTATCGATTGAAGAAACTGTCAATGAAACTATTGTCCATACAGGTAAAGCAATTGTCTTTAATGCTATTGCGGTAATGGGTGGCTTTATTGTCCTCATATTCAGCGTATTTCCACCAAACAGACAAGTAGGTGCTCTCATTGCCTTAAATATGGTAATTAGTGCAACAATGACGCTCACTGTATTACTCGTAGCAATTATTGCAATCGACAAAAGAAAAAAAATCAATATAACACAAAACACAAAGGAGCTTTATCATGAATAGCAGAATACAAAAAACGGCTATATTCCTCTCTCTCTTAATCATTTCAATCATTCCAATATGGGCAGCCCCTAATGGGCTTGAAATCATGCAAAAAGTATACTCAAGAGATACTGGGGATGATATGAAGGCAAATTTAACAATGGAAATCTCAAACTCCCGTGGGTCTACAAGAGAAAGAAGCATTACTCAAATTCGTTCAGTAGAAGATGGTATTGAAAAAAAACTCATGTTTTTTACCTCTCCCTCTGATGTAAAGGATACTGGATTTTTGAGTATCTCATATCCAAGTGACAAAGATGATGATCAAATGATTTATCTTCCAGCTTTAAAGAGGGTAAAGAGGATTGCATCTAGCAGCAAAAATGATTCTTTCATGGGGTCAGATTTTACCTATGATGACATGGGAGCAAGAAATCCAGCAAAGGATACTCACTCTATTATTAAAGAAGACGTAGTGAACAATGTAGATTGCTATGTTGTTCAAAGTATTCCAGTTACACAAGAAGGCGATATTACAAAGACGTTGAACTGGATTGCTAAAGATGGATCTTTTGGCCTTAAGAAAGAGTTTTATGAAGGAAATACGTTAGTGAAAACATTAACAATTAATGAATCTACTCTCATTGATTCAATCATCGTTATTACAGATATGACAATGAAGAATATTGAAAAAGGGACTCAAACTAGGATTACCTTAGAAGATGTTTCTTTTAATAACAATTTTAATGACTCACTTTTTAGTGAAAGACAACTAAAGATTGGACCAAGATTCTAACAACGGAGAATACTATGAATAAGAAAATTATTACGCTATCAATTATTATATTAACAATAATCATGCCCCTCACAGCGACCGATGTAAGCTATAGTGGATTATCACACACATCCCTTGCAACTCGCTTTATGGAAGGTGATATCGCCCACTACAAACAATCTATCGACCTATCAATCGATATGTATAAAGATATGTCTCACTTTTTCATTCAACCATATGCAACCTTTTCAAAAGAAGACTCTTTGGATGTTTCATTTAATATTAGAGAAGCATACGCAGAATTCTATCTCGACAATATGGACCTGAAAATAGGAAAACAAATCATTGTTGCAGGTGGGGCAGATGCCCTCTATCTCACGGACATTATTTCCCCACGCAATATTCAAGATTTTGTCCTTACCGAAACTCCCGATATGAGAATAGGAGTGCCTGCTATTAAGGGCTCTTACTACCTAGGAGATTATACAATAGATGCAATCTGGATTGCTCAGGCTATCCCTACATCAACCTTTTCTCAGACTTCAATGTGGTTCTCTCCTCCAAGTCTCCTTCCAC
>Ga0075111_1001009_pt1 | contig 13124 bp, 2 predicted proteins | sample AntAceMetag02UKK_FD_69787 | JGI IMG/M metagenome (GOLD analysis project Ga0075111, IMG submission 69787) | Saline lake microbial communities from Ace Lake, Antarctica - Antarctic Ace Lake Metagenome 02UKK | ecosystem: Environmental > Aquatic > Non-marine Saline and Alkaline > Saline | place... | reverse complement strand
CTGTCCACTTCAGCATAATTCGGTTGTTAGCAAGTCTGGTGGTTTCCAAATCGTCAATTGTTCCAGGTGGTAATTTATCACTTGGCTGTGGTAAACTGTCATAATATGCGTATGCCAAATGCTCCTGATTTTCATATTCATATAAAACCTCAATGGTGTCACCGTTTGCAACACTAATTTCAGAGCGGTTTATAAATGACAGATTAAGCTGGCCGATGTAGTAAAAATTATCCACACGACGACATTCAAGGGATACTTCTTCCTGGGTTCTGGTATTTCGCAGTGTGGTTTCCTGATAATTTTCACGACAGAAATAGTTTTTAATTTTGACGAACATATTGTCATCTTCATATAAATTAACAGAACTAAAAGTCAGGTCCACGCTAACCTGATGCTGAGTGTAAACAATAATTTTTTGCTTTGTTGTGTCGATATTTGTTCCATCTGAAACTGTTATCATAAAATTGTAAACACCTTTTTGATCTTCGTTTGGTGTCCAAACAAGAGAATCTCCTGCCAAAACAACACCAAGTGTATCGTTTGGCAAATTGAAGGTAAGGCTATCTCCATCAAGATCATTGGCGGTAAGATAAAATGAACCAGGTTGATCTACAACAAAAACAAATGTGCTATCCGGATTAAGCGTAAAATAGGGTGGGTTATTCCGGGAGCTATTTGAATAAATTAAATTCACTTTGTTGCTGGGCTCACTAAAAGTTCCATTTTCATTAATAAAACAAGCCCACATCTCATATTCCTGCCCCGCCTCAAAATCGGCAATTGACAAATATCCGTTGTCAGTTGTGGTTTGTTCATTTATCTTACCATTGGAGATGTTTTTCCAATATGTAGTTGTTGCAATAATGTTATTTAGTGTCGGAGCATTCCATGAGCAAACAACTGTGTCGCTTACTTGAACTACTGAAAAGTTTTGGGATATTTCAATGTCGGGATCATTTTCAACCCAGATTGAACCCGGGGCATATTGCAAGACAGGTGCATTTTCCCCGTCATCAACTTTTGAGTAGATGTAATACTCTCCATTTACAACATCCTCTGTTTGCCAGGTAAATTCAACACTTCCATTATTAATAATTTCAAAATCATCTATAAAGGCACCATTAAAACCATTATTGTTGTTATCATAAAAGATTTCAACATTGCAGGTATCTGCGAAATCATTTATGTCTAATGATATGTTAGCGGATTTAACCTTATTATTTAAAGGGTCTTTGACGAGTATGGTTGGTTCTTGATTTAAGTTGAATATTTCTAAAGCAATTTCTTCTTCGTAGTCGGTCAGAAAATACCATTCTCCTTCCATTGGCAACAATACCGACATGATCGTTTGAGCATCTGATAGGCTTTGTTCGTAATAATCTGAATTAATACTATCAATAATTTGTCCAGAGGGTGATTGAAGCGAAAAATCAAATGGATTTTGATTTATTGTATCAGATGCAATAACCATTATTTGTGACGTGTTTTGAGGAACTTGAAAAATAATGGCTTGTTTTTCATTTCGATGCCCTTTCCAGACTTTGATTAGCGGAATAAGATTTGTTCCGATATAATAGTGAAACCAAGGGAATTTTTCCTTTCCAAACTCCATTTTTTGGGTAAGATTTATTGGAGGAAAAATTGACTTTACTTTCGATACAATAATTGTATTTTGTATTGTTGTCTCACTGGATGCAAATTTCTTATTCTCCCACTTTTTAATATTAAATGGCCACAGTAAGTCAGCTGGAGTACAAACACTTAGTTTACCTGATCCGTTTATACTACCTCCACCAACAGAAATTTTGATTTCTCCCTTAAGAATCCCAGCAAGATTTAATTCACCGAACCCTTCAAGCGATTTTAATTTATTATCATATTCTATTTCTCCATCAGATATATCATGATCAAAAAGCTTTATTGTACCCTCACCCTTAAAATATGAAAATGGTTGTATTGTAAATAGCATATCATTAAATTTTAGTGGCTGGCCTAGCACAGGCACCTCGATGCCTGTTTCAATATCTACTCCACCTACAATTTTCCAAGCTGTAGATAAATCTTCCAAGCCGGCAGTTATTTCTGTAATGAATAATCCTGTTGAACCTATTGGAACTTTTGTCCCAACCTTGCAAGTAATTTTATTAATGTTCCCATGAATAAATTCTATTTCTGCACCAATGCTCAGTAGTTTAAACCCACGACTCTTATAGAGATTTAAAAACTCACCGAAACACAAACTATCAACGGAATTGTTTTCTTCATCCTTGATTTCCACAAGCAGCTGTTCAAAGTTTTTAATTAGATTTACTGAATCAGTCACCGATTTTGATTTGGTAAAATCGCCGGGAATATTGAGCTTAAATCCCCCTTCATATTTTTGTGTATTGGTATTAAAAGAAAGATGAACATCTTCCAATGAAACAAGCCCAATGTCCGCTGAAATATCATCAATATCTACCATTGTTTGAATCCCATTCGTTTTTGACAATATCCTACTCCCCGAAATATCCTCCACATAAAAAGGAACAGATTGTCCGGATTTTTTCAAGTATGCTAAAATATTATTGATAGGAAAGGGCATTTTTGCAATGCTTTTTACTTCTACAAAATCCTCATTCTCATCAATAACCAACATCCCAATAGTAATATTAAAGCCTCCGATTTGGAATGTCCCATCAACAATATCATCAAAAGATAGTGGAATAAGGCCATTATCTTCTACATAATATTTAACATCAACCTCGTCATTCTTAATCCAATAAACTTCCTCATCACCAATGTCCTTTGCAAACATTCCACAACCAACGCTTACTTCAGGGTTAGCCAAGCCTGGCCTTTTGTCAACTACAACTTCTCCATCTAAATATAAAACATTATTTAATTGAACATTTCCTTTTAAGGTGTATTTGTGCTTTGGGCTTTCAACAATATTATCTGCATAAGCTTTTAAGAAATCGTTTATTTGAAGGAAATCCTCCCCCTCAGGAAGTAATTCAATGTTCAGTAACATTGATTCATCTTCTACTAAAATCTCATCCTGATAATCCTCGTAACCCTCCGCTTCAACTGATAGTAAATAGTTACCAGAAGGTATATTGTTAAACTGATAAAATCCATTAGGTAGGCTATGGACTGTTAAAGAAATATTTTGATTACTCAGGATAAGTACTGCACCTTCAATTCCACTTGTAGTGTCATTATCGGTAACATATCCAATCAATTGAACCGGAGGCTGAGCTGTAAACCAGGGGTTGTTGCTCCATGTACTCCATTCGCCGGAAGAATTGTTTTTTGCCCTCACACGCCAGTAATAATTCCCAAAGGATAATTCCACGTTTGAACTATAAATCGTTTCATTTCCTGAAATTGTTGAATCGTTTACCAAACAAACAGAAAAATCCATTGATTCAGAAATCATAAGATGGTAACCATTTGCATTATTAACTTCTTGCCATTGAAAGATATAAGGAGGTCCTGTTAAAACAGATTGAATGGGTGAAATCAAAACTGGGGGCGCTACAACAGTATTTTCAATAGTTAGAATTAACGCATCTTCTGTGGCTAACAGGCAAGGTGAAATAGGTTGAACAGTCAGGCTTAACGTTACAGACCCTTCGTCGATATCATTACCTCCTGCAGTATATACAGGGTTGATGATGGTTTCATTATCAAAACCCCCATCACCACTGGTTTGCCAAAGTAATGATGCGTAATCCCCGGCAGATGCATCTTCAATCAGATACCCATTTTGGTTGATCGTCGCATCCTCACCAGCAAAAACAGTCGGAAAATTTTGAAAGCATAGTACCATTTCATCCGATACTATTTCAAAGCCTGAATTGGAATTTGCCTCAAGTGTTAGCGTGACCTGATTATTTGCTATATCAACTAACCCTGGGAAATAGGTTGTGTGTAATATTTGATCATCATCAAAGGTCCCATCCCCTGAACTAGTCCAAAATAATATGCTGTAATTAGAGGCTGTAGCATTTTCTGCATAGAAATAACTATCCTCGCATATTGTTGCATTTTCACCAGCATAAACCTGAGGAATATCCAGGATATAAATTGTAACAGATGACATTCCCATTGAAACGCAAGGCGGTATAGCCTGATAGTAAACTTCAATTTCAACCATCCCGATCATAATATCATACTCTCCAAAAAAGTATGTTGGATTTTCAATTGTTGGATCGTCGAAAGTACCATCACCGTATGACATCCATTGTATTGATCCACAGTTTTCAAAAACAGCATTGTTAAATGTATAGCTTTCTCCTCCTACTGTCACATCAGAGCCAAGAAATACAGAAGGTAGCTTTTGGAAAAAAACTGTAATATCATCTGAACCTAGGCACCCCCAGTCATCAGTCTGCCACAATGTAAGAACAACACTATCATTATTAATATCTGATCCTGAGGGGTAGTAAAAGGGATTCTGCTCCCATGGATTGATAAAGTAACCACTCCCCGAAGTTGTCCACGATACCCCCCAACCTTGCGCTGTAGCTTCCCATAATTCTACTCCCCATGTTGTCTCGTCCTCGCATATTTCAAAATCACTTCCTGCAAAAGGAATTTGCGGGAAAACAGACTCAAGTGTAAAATTGAAACCAGACAAATCAGAAATTGTATTGCCATTTGCATCAGTGATACTTGTAAATTGGACATTATAGTCGCCGGAGCTAAAAGATTGTTCAATGATGGGGTCTCCCAAATAAATCCCATTTGCACAATTGTTCTCTCCATTAATTTCGTAGCAAATACCAAATGGTTCTGCTCCGGCTTGAATATCGCATAGATCGACAATAACATACTCGTCCTCGCAAAATTCGAAAACTGCACCTAGGTCGATAGGCATACCCCAAACACAGAATGTAATACTTGGTTCAATGAGTTTACTATTATTGATTTTCTCATTTTCTTCAAGTACTATTTTATTATTGAATTTGAAATTTGTATTAAATGAAACGGCTTTAACAGTATTGATGCTTAAAAGTATTGAAGTAACTGTTAAAATGACGAATGGACAAAATTGATTGATGTGTTTTTTCATGAAGCAAGTAATTATTTATTCATTTAAATATAGTATTCACAACGTTAATCTACATCCCGCAAGCAACGCACAGAAAAACCATCACCCTTAGAGTAGTTGTCCCTGTAAGCAACGTCATCGTCATAGTCCAGGAAGCGGTACCAGGCATTAGCCGTAGAGTTCTCCGTAGAACTCCAGAAGAGGCCGCCGTAACCTATGTTGTAGAAATAACCATTGGTGAGACGGTAGTAGCCGCCCGGAAGACCTGAAAAGCCGCTACTATTGGTTGCACCCGTATTGGGGCTGTTCCAGTGTGTAGTGCCGATTTCTTTCATTTTCCCACCGGCAACACTTTGACCGCCCAAGTATGTGGTTAAAGCTGTCCATTGCGCATCGGTTGGCAAGTGCCATCCGCCGGGGCAAACACTTAATGCGGTTTCCCAATCGTATAGCCTGCCATAAGTATCGCAATTGGCAGGGCTGTTATCGTAGCACCAACTATTGCCAGTTGCATAGTTCAGGTTTTCAGCCATCCAGCATTGGTCGCCAATCTGCACGGTTTCATATTCCTGCCCATCGCGGGGATCCATAAGTATATCACCACAACTGAAGCCTCCTTGCTCTTCAACAAAATTAGCCGTTAGTGTAATATCCTGTTCCGGCATGGTGTAGATAAAAGCAGGGATTTCACTAACGATTTCACTATCTTCATCCGTCCAGTTTACAAACTCCCATCCCGGGTTGGCTTCGGCACTAATGCTTACATTTTCGCCGGCTTCGTATTGGCCTGCACCGGTTACCGTGCCGGTTTCGGTTGGATTTAATTCAAGGTAAAGAATATAGGTGGTTGGCGGGTTTGTATTATCCCTTACACAACGCACAGAAAAACCATAACCCTTAGTGTTGGAATGGCTCCTGTAGGCATCGTCACTGGCATAGATCAGGACGCGGTACCAGGCATCTGCCGTTGAGTACTCGGTAGAACTCCAGAAGTAACCGTTGTAACCTATGTCGTTGAAATAACCACTGGTGCTGCGGAGGCCGCCCGGAAGACCTGTAAAACCGCTGCTGTTAGTTGCACCAGTATTGGGGCTGTTCCAGTGGCTTGTCCCGGTTTCTTTCATTTTTCCTCCGGCAACACCTTCACCACCCAAATATGTGGTTAAAACTGTCCACTCTGCATCAGTAGGTAAATGCCAATTGGCCGGGCAGGCATCAAGCGATGAAGGCCAGTTGTACAAAACACCATAAGTTTGGTAGTTTGTAGTAGCTTTGGCTTCTGCAACATTGGTACCCTGGTATCCGTAAACATAGTGATACGGATCGGTATTATTGCCTTGTGATGAAGGGCTTACTTCAGGCAAATATGCCAGGTTCTCTGCCATCCAGCACTGGTTGCCAATCTGCACAGTTTCGTATTGCTGTTCATCGCGGGGATCAGTGAGAATGTCACCGCACTGCCAACCATTGGATATAAATGATATTTGAACAGTATCTCTGTTACTACATCCGTTGTCTTGAAGAATTTTCCATTGCAATGAGTATGTGCCTCCCGGCATGCCGGTAAAACTACTGTTCGGATCATTCGGGTTTTCAATACCCCCCCAAAAACCTTCAATGATCGTCCATGAACCTGAAGAGCCTTCCTCCGGTTCATTACCATTTAATTGGGTACTTGTCCCATTTATGTTCATCTGATCTTCACCAGCATTAACGTAAGGAACAGACGCAATAGTTAAATTCATTGATTCGGTATTTTGAGACATACATGGAAATACAGACTCGGCAGTAAGGCTCAACACTATGGTTTGCCCTACATGCGATTCTGAAGGATAGAAGGTCGTATTCAGATCGAAGGAATTTTCAAACAAACCTGCATCCCAGGGGTCAACAGTCCACATATAAGGACCATTGCTATTCTCAACCACAGGGCTTGTCACATAGATTTCATTTGAACAAACTGTGGTATCCGCACCTGCATTAACAATTGGCAACAACTGGAAATAAAGCACCAAGGTATCTTGCGCAACGATTGTACACGGGTCTATCGGATTAGCTGTAAGCCAAAGGAGGGTGCTATCGTTCTCATATGGCTCATTCATTCCCGGATAGTAGTTAGAGGATAATGAAACCGGATTACCAAAGAAGCCGGTTCCAGAAGTATTCCATAACACTGAGGAGTAATTTTCGGCATAGCCATTTACAGGTACTAACTCACCTTCGCAAACCGTGATGTCCTCACCGGCATTTGCTAGTGGGAGATTTAAACACGATTCTTCTGTGGTAAAATTCCATACCGACCCTACGGTGCTATTCCCCTGGTCGTCATGTGCGATAATTTTCCAGTAATAAGTTGTTTCATACTCAAGAACACCTGGATTATAAATTGTATCCATTTGCCCTTCCGAAACCAACGTTTCAGGAGGATTGTCCATACCAAAATAAACATCATAGGTTAGTGAATCGCCATCAGGATCAGAGCATGACCAAATTAAAAAAGTGTTGGTTGACTGATTTGTTGAACCATTTTCTGGAACTGGGCTTGTTGGTAATTCTGGTGATTGATTTGAATTGTCATAAAGACATCTAACTGAAATTCCTATACCATGCAATCCAGATCCAATATCAAAATCATCATGTTGATAATACATCTGTCCGGTAAAGGTATAATTAGGCTCTTTAATTGATGATGTCCAGAAATAAAACGTTTCTCCTAAAACTTTAAATGAAGGGCCATCAGTACTTCTTCTACCTGCGGGCAAGCCAGTAAAACCACTTACATTTGTTGCTCCTGTATTTGGTTGCTTCCATCGTGGATGTGGGTCAGGTTGGGTTCTCATACTTTTCATAGGGCCACCAGCACTACTGGAACCACCAAGATTATCTGCTAATTGGTTTAATGCTTCAACAGAAGGTATATACCATCCCTCAGGGCAGATGCCCTGATCATTTACCGCCTCACTATATTGCATAGCTTCATCCCATTGGTAGAGCCCTCCATACCAGTCACAATAATCAGGATCATTGTTGTAACAGTATTTTTCAAAAATTTCATTTTCATGTTGATTACTGTTCAGATTTATCATTTCTCCAATATTAAGGCTCTCGGCCATCCAACACTGCTCACCTATTTGAACCGTTTCATATTGTTGACCGTCGCGTGGATCAATTAATGTTTGACCACAAACAAAACTTGAAGTAGTTTCTGTTATAAAGTTAATTTCTTGGCCATATGCTGTTCCCTCATCGTTTGTAGCATAGGCTTTTAAATAATAGCTTGTGTCAGGAATTAATCCATAAGCAGTACTAATAAATTCACCCAACCCAATACCATCGTTAGTACTTCCTTCATTACTTTCCAATGTTGGATTTGGCAAAGTACTCCAAACAATACCTTTTGTTGTTATTTCAAGACCTCCATTATCAATTATATTGCCTCCTGATTTTGCACTGTTATTAGTAATATTTGTTATGGGGTTCGTTGTTAATGATGGAATTGAAGCTGACATAAGTAGATCATTAACACACCTGACAGATTTACTATAACTATTATAATCAAAATTTTTTCTATATGATTGGCTTGAAGTTGAATATATACCTCGATACCAAGCACCTGCACCGTTATTATCATATGTTGCTGACCACCAAAATCCAGAGCCACCAATACCATAGTAGACTCCATAGTAACCCTTATATCCACCAGGTAAAGCTCTGAATCCATAAATATCATTGCCATTACCATTGCTCTCCCATCCAGTTGCTGATTTTAAATTATTTCCTAAATCAAAACCACGCCCATTCACACCATTCCACACAGGATCACCTACCAAATATTGACTGTCAGTCATACCTTCCAATATTTTCCATTCTGTATCACTAGGCAAGTGCCATCCCAAAGGGCATGTTTCCAATGCGACATCCCATTCGTAAAGCCTTCCATAGCTTTCACAGTTGATGGGATCATTCCCATAACAACTACTATAGGCTAAATCATAATTTAAATTCTCATTCATCCAACATTGATAACCAATTTGCACTGTACCATAATATTGTCCATCACGAAAATCGTATAGTGAATCCCCACAATTGAATTCATGGCTAGTAGTAAAACTCCATATTGATCCTTGATTATTGGTTCCGTTATTATCAAAAGCTGTTATCTGCCAATAATAAGTTGTTTCTGGGGCAAGTAATCCAGGATTATAATTCATTTCTGCTTGTCCCTCAGAAACAAGATCGCTTGGTGGATTATCAGTGCCGAAATATATATTAAAAAATAAACTATCATTAATTGGTCCGGGACACGTCCAACTCAATATTATGTTTAATAGCTGATATGTCGAGCCATCATCAGGGTATGGTGTGGCTGGTATATAACTTTTAACACAACGAACTGAATGGCCCCATTCTGGAAATGTAGTGCTACGGTGAATATCATTATGGGAATAAGAAAGTGTTCGACGATAAGCAGGAGGAATTGAAGTTTTACTAGAGGACCACCAATTTCCCCATTCCTCAATGCCCTCGAATGAGTTACCGCTAGAAAGTCCTCCCGGCAACCCAGAGAATCCATATTGATCCATTCCATTTCCATTATTATACCATCCATACGTTGATTTAAGATTTGTCCCGGCATCAAAACCGCGCCAACCGTAATTATTCCAGATGGTATTGCTTACTCCATATTGACTATCAACACTCCCTTCCAACACTTTCCATTCTTTGTCTGAAGGTAGATGCCAGCCATCAGGACAAATGCCCTGGCCAGATTCTAAAATTTCATATTGCATTACTTCATTCCATTGGTAAAGGCCGCCATAGGTATCGCAATTGGCTTCATAATTATTGTAGCAATATTTTTCGATTGTAATATTGTTAGTCTGATTGTTGATGGCACTAATGCGTGTGCCAACATTCAGGTTTTCGCCCATCCAGCATTGCTCGCCTATTTGTACGGTTTCATATTCTTGTCCGTTCCTGAAATCAATAAAACTATTACCACATAAAAATGAACCAGATTGTTTAACGGTTATTGTCAACACTGGGTCTCCATCCATATCCATAATAAAAACCTGTCCAATTCTTATATCTGTTGAAGGGTTCTCATCATAAGAAAGAATTAAGGTATCATTTCCAGTCCCGTTTGCAGGTAAAACGGAGAACCAGGAAACATTTTCAATCACCATCCAGGAAAGATTTGAATTAACCAGAATTTCACTGGTCCCTTCAAAAAAGGGTAAATCTATGGTCATTGGGTCAACCGTTAGTAGAGGAACAAAAGCTTCCTGCACCAAATAAAGCTCAAAACTTTCCCCATCAATAACAACGGAAATCGTTGCTGTTCTTTCTTCTTCAATGGTGTTATTTTGATAGCTAACTATAAACTCTCCATTTCCATTTCCATTTTCTGGGGAAATGGTGAGCCAATCCTCATCTTCACTTACAGACCAGTCGGTATTGGAGGCAATAGAAAAACTTACTTCACCGGCTTCAACCGAAACGTTGTGTTGGGTAGGATGGGCAGTGGCAAAGCTGTGGGTTGGTTTATCCTGTAGGCATCGGATGGAGTATCCAATTTTTCTTTCGGTTTCAAAGGAAATAGCATCGCCACCCGAGTTGATAAAACAAGTTTTTAATGTATCTGCAAATAGGTCAGCAGTCCAATAATTATTAAAATATCCAACACTACCAATGCTTCCTTCAGTAGTTCGGAACCCCGCCGGTAGGGCAGAAAATCCGCTGCTGTTAGTAGCACCGGTATTGGGGGCATACCACAAACCGGTTCCATCTTCGATGGTTCCGGTAGCTTTCATTTTACCACCAGCCACATCATGGCCGCCCTGGCTGTTGATCAAATTGTTCCACTCAGTGGCAGAAGGCAGATGCCAGCCTGTAGGGCAAATACCCTGTAAGCCAAAGCCATTGGTGTATTGCATCATCTCATCCCACTGGTAAAGCCCGCCGTAAATAGCACACTTGGCATTGTTGTTTTGGTAGCAATACTTTTCGATGGTGCCATTTTCAGTTTGATCTTCCGTTTGGTTTATTACCTGGCCAATATTCAGGCTTTCTGCCAGCCAGCATTGGTCGTCAATTAAAACCGTGTTGTAAAACTGCCCATCCCTTTCATCCTCGATAGGATACCCGCACGACCACTCATATTGAGCTTGGGTAAACAAAACTGTAAGGGTGGGGACACCTCCCGCAGCCGTTAGGGTAATTTCTCCACTGCGGGCTTCATCGCTTTCATTGGCTTCATAAGTAACAATTAAGGTAGCATTATTGCTCCCCGACAAGGGCGCAACGGTGAACCATGAAGTGTTTTCCTCCACAGTCCATGAGGTATTCGAAAACACATCGAGGGCGACATTGCCAGCATCAAATCCAACGGATGGATTTGCCGGTAGCACATCCAACTCGATAATTTCAGCTTTGCGGCACCTAACAGAAAGACCCATGTCAATCTCAATAAAATCCCTTGTAATGCCCGCCTGAACAAATGAAAGGTATCTGCGATAGGAGGCATCATTATCAAAACTTGTAGATGTCCAAAAATTACCAAAAAATTTCTGATTGCCAAAAGAACCGTCCATACTGCGGCTGCCACCCGGCAGGGCGGTAAATCCTGTGCTATTGGTAGCTCCGGTATTTGGTGCGCTCCAGTGCAAAAAACCTGCTTGTTTCAGTTTTCCACCGGCAACATTGCTTCCACCAAGTGAATCTGTTAAAGCCGTCCATTCAGCATCGCCTGGCAAATACCAGCCTTCGGGACAAATGCCCTGCGTGCCCGGTGCGTTGGAATAGGCCATCACCTCGTTCCACTGGTACAATCCTCCATATTGATTACAGTTGGTTTCGTCGTTGTTGTAGCAGTATTTCTCGATGCTTGCATTGTCGCTTTGTACATCGTTACCATCGATCATCGTACCGATATTCAGGTTCTCGGCCATCCAGCATTGTGCGCCAATTTGAATACTTGCATAGGATTTGCCGTCACGATAATCGATAAAAGTTTCACCGCACTCCCAGGCTTGCGGCATACAATCGGGGAAGCTTAATGTGCCCGGGCTGTTCATCAATACAAAATAGGCCTTTCCGGGAACCAGCGTTTGCAAGGTATTAATGCCCATATCGGGCCAATACATCCTGTAGCCGGCCACCTGTTTTACGATAATAAGATCCAGCCCTGCGAAAATAGAATCCACATCCACCTCGCAAGGTGCTAAAATAGGAATCAGATTCCAGCCAATGTCGAGATTCACCACCCGGTTTTGGTTAAGCTGCCCGCTCAATGAAAAGCTAATTGCATTGTTAAATTTCGCGATGTATCCCGACCATGGATCCCATGCGCCCAGGGTATTAATCTCCTCCGACGGGACGTAGGTTCCATTAAAGTTGTACAGCATGTCGATTCTATCCGTACGTTCCATAAAAATAGATTCTAAATTCGGGTCATCGGGAATTACATAGGATGATAATCCAGTCCAGCCCGGGGATTCGATAAACCCGTGTTCCGCATAGGTGCGGCCGTTTTTGGTTTTCGCCTTTGTGTCGTCAGGCCACGCAAGGTCTGTTGCCATAATAGCATTCTCATTCATTCCCGGGATATTCATTCCGGCGGGATTGTTTTGTTCTTCCTGATTGGTTTCACTGACCGAAGTTTGCGCACTCAGCGAAAAGCAAGTAAAGACATAAGCTAATAATAAAGTAAAGTTTTTCATAACTCGTCGGATTAATTTAATACTGGTATTTTAAAGTTTCATTTTATTATTCATAGATTTGATTCAAAAAGTTTTTAATATTACCGTAATTTGTAATATTAACCGCACTGTATCTTGCCAGGGAAATCGAATCTCGACCGAGTCAATCATTTTACCTTTTGGCTCATATTGCCTAGTAAAATCAATCAGCTCAGGATATGGTTCTCCGAATAAATCCTCTGAAACGCAATATTTATTGTAATCTGTCATTTAAATCATCCGATATTTGTCAATTGAAGTGGTCTTCCCGCATGCAGCACAACGGTAAATTGTATGAGTAGTGGCAGATTGCGTGGTAGTTACCTGTCAAACTGCTATGCAGTTTG
>Ga0075111_1001004_pt1 | contig 13188 bp, 8 predicted proteins | sample AntAceMetag02UKK_FD_69787 | JGI IMG/M metagenome (GOLD analysis project Ga0075111, IMG submission 69787) | Saline lake microbial communities from Ace Lake, Antarctica - Antarctic Ace Lake Metagenome 02UKK | ecosystem: Environmental > Aquatic > Non-marine Saline and Alkaline > Saline | place... | reverse complement strand
TTCCCTACACTATGAAGACATTGGACATACTCACCTTCACTGCCGAGTACATCAAGTACTGACAGTCCTACACGAGTCATAATCATCATGTTTGTTACAACGTATGCGCTGTCTGTAATTTCTACCCCGATTTTTGCAATAGTAGAACCAACCGGACCCATTGAAAATGGAATCACATATAAAGTTCTTCCTTTCATGCATCCATCATAAAGGCCTGTCATTGTTTCTTTTAGTTCTGTTGGGTCAATCCAGTTATTAGTTGGACCTGCTGCTTCTTTTGTTGCACTTGCAATATAGGTACGGTTTTCAACACGTGCTACATCACTTGGATCTGAGAAGAATGCAATACCACCAGGTTTCTTCTCTTCGTGCAATTTAATAGCTAGACCACTCTCTATCATCTCGCTCACTAAAGAGTCGTACTGAGCTTTGCTGCCATCAGCAATTACGACATCTTCTGGTTTGGTAAGTGCGACAACTTCGTCAATCCACTTCCTTAAATTCTCATGTTTAATTTCATGATACCTCATTGGTGCTCCTTCACATCAATGCACATATTACTTGTGTAATGATAAAATATTGAGGAAGGATATCTGTTTTTTTCACTTTTAGCAAGATGTCTTTTTTAGTAATTTTTTGCTATTTCAGGAAACTTATTTTTTATTAAATAATATCATGTACAACCACTTATTTTTATCCCTTTATTTGACCACAGGGAATCTTCATGATACACTTCATACAATTATTCTTACTATTTATGTAAAAAGAATCGCCTGAAAAAACAAGAGGGTAAAGATGGCCATTCAAGCAATAAGTCACTCAACTGCTCGCGTAGAAACAAAAGAAAAGTTAGCATATGGAATTGGGTGTTTTGGGCAGAACATGGCCTACTACTTTTTATCAAACTACATTCTTTTTTTCTACACAGATGTATTTTATATTCTCCCTGCAGCCGCAGGACTCATACTCCTCATTACAAAGATATGGGATGCTGTAAATGATCCTATTATGGGCATATTTGTCGATAGAACTCGCTCAAAATGGGGAAAATTTAGACCTTGGATTATCTTTACTCCAATTTTCTTTGTCCCTATAAGTATTCTGTGTTTTTCTGCACCAAACCTTACGTATGGGGGACGTATTATATGGGCATATGCTACATTTGTCTTATTTGATATCACATACACAGCAAGTGATGTTCCGTACTGGGCAATGAGTAGTGCTATCACAGCAGATACAACTGAGAGAAATTCTGTCGTGATGTATCCTCGCCTCGTAGCAACAGTAGCAATTGCGATTGCAACTGTTGGTACTCTCCCTCTTATTCGCTTCTTTGAAAACTTTTTGGGTCGGGGAACAAATGGAGATAGAGGCTACCAAATGACAGCTCTATTCTATGGCATTCTTACTGTTATCTCATTTGCTATTACTTTTTTCTTAGTAAAAGAAAGAGTTGTTATCCCAAGAAGTACTAAGCAAGCAACAAGTAACGACGTATTTACGACTCTTTTAAAAAACAAACCCCTCTTTTTACTTATCCTCAGTGGCCTCTTTGTAAATATGGCTAGTGGAGCAAAACTTTCCACATTGATCTATTATGCAAAGTATAATCTCGGCAATGAAATGTTAAATCCTCTCATCGCTGGAGTCAACATTCCCTTCATTCTATTAGGAATCGTTATTACCCCTATGCTTGCTAAGAAATTTGGAAAAAAGTTGACCTATATTATTCTTTTATGTGTGTTCTCTGTTGGAACTTTAGGATTTTATCTATCAGGATGGGAAAGTTTAACCGCTGTATTGATTTGGAACTGTATTAGTTCTATTGGGATGGCAGCTCCTTTAGTCTTGCAAACAAGTATGCTAGCAGACACTATTGAATATGCTGAACTCAAGGTGGGAAAAAGACAGGAAGGGCTCATTTTCTCAAGTCAAACCTTCATGGTAAAACTCTCTAGTGCTGCAATCGCCTGGATTACAGGGATGATATTAATGAGCACTGGATTTGTTGCAAATCAGATACAACAGCAAAGTGCCCTTAATGGAATCCATAACGTAATCTCATTACTCCCCTTTATTGCTTGCACCATTGCAATCATTCCTATGCTATTCTATCCTCTTACTGAATCAAAACATGAAGAAATTCTGAAAAAATTAAAAAAGAGGGAAACAACAAAGAGATGATTGAATTAACATTACCAGCTGGGTCTTTTGCATCAGCCTTGCAAGCATTTAAGCATGGAGCAGATGCTGTATACCTAGGCCTTACCTCTTTTAGTGCCCGCGCGGGGGCACAGAATTTTACATTAGAAGAGGTTGCTAAGCTTAAGACTTTGAGTCTCGAAGCAAATAAAAAAATCTATATTACAATAAACACCCTGTTAGATGATGATGAAATAGCTCAGACGATTCCTCTACTAAAAAGCTTAGAACTCATTCAAGTTGATGGAATAATCGTGCAGGATCTAGGACTCGCTTCCATTATTCACAACGATTTCCCCACCCTCCCTCTTCATGCAAGTACACAACTAGCCGTCCATAGTGTAAAAGGGGTAGAAGCTTTAGTAGAGTTAGGATTTTCTCGTGTAGTATTAGCAAGAGAGCTCACAATAGAAGAAGTAAGAAATATCAGATCATCGTGTCCTGATGTTTCTTTAAAGGTCTTTATCCATGGAGCGATGTGTTATGGCTTTTCAGGCCTCTGCATGGCAAGTAGCACCCTTACCGACAGGAGTGCAAACAAAGGGGCTTGTGCCCAAATTTGTAGATCATGGTTCACAAGTGAACAGGAGAGAGAACAAACACAAGGCTATTTTTTCTCAATGAAAGACTTGAGTACTCCAAAAGAGTCTATACAACACCTCATCTCTATGGGAATTGATTCACTAAAAATTGAGGGACGAATGAAAAGCCCTGAATATGTTGCCCTTGCTACATCATATTACAGAATGTTGATTGATGGTGAAGAAAATGAAGATAAAATAAAGACTGTTAAAGATGAAATGAATACCTCTTTTGCAAGAATGCAAAGCGGTGGATGGCTATCAGATTATGACAAACCAAATCCAAGCAGCATTCGTACAACCCCATCTCTTATCACCACCACCTACCCTGGTCACTATGGGGTAATGGTAGGTACTGTTATTGAAGAATCAAAAGAATTAAGAGGGTACTACCTTATTAAGGCAGAGGAAGAAATCGCGCTGCGTGATGGACTCCTTATCACCTATACCACAAGAGGAAAGAGGGATGAGGCAATAAAGTTTAGTGCACGAGAGCTATTAGACAGATCTTTTGACCCTATTAATTCAATAAAGAGCGGAGAAACAGGCTATATTGAAATACCTGGGACCTACCCCCTCACCTATCCAATGGAATTACGGAGGATCTCACTTCATAATGCCTCTTTACAAAAAATAGATGAAGGACACTACAATTCCTATAGATACCCCTTCTCTCTTACCCTGAAAATTGATAGAGAAGGAATTACCTTAACATCTTCTCATCTCCCCCTCTGGCTAGAAGTAGATACTACACAACATTATCCAATTGATATAAGTGAAGCAAGAAAGGAACAACCGTTAGCTCAAAACATTGAAACGATCTTTACAACAGGGCTCCATGAGAAGGTAATTGCATCAGATATTACTATTGAAAATACTACAACACTCTCCCTTTCTAAACTATTCATCCCTCTATCTCTATTAAAGGAAGTGCGGCGCGCTTACTATCAATTCCTCGAAGAGTCTATTAAAGAGGCAATACGAACACCACAAAAAGAAGTAGAAGAATCCTCTCCAATAGGAATGACACTCCCCAACCGAAACCTCATAACCCCCCCCAACAATAGGAATCTCCCCTTTGCAGACCTTGCAAAAGTAGTAAAGGATCTAAGAATGGAAAAACCTATTGAAGAAGTTCTTTCTGTCATTGAGGGGAAAGTTTATATTCCTCTTTCTCCCATCAATTTCAATGAAGAAGAAGCACGACAATATTTAGATGAAATTATTACCCATATTACTCTACAACTCGTAGTCGGAGTAAATAATGTAAGTCATATTAATTGGGTAAAGCCATATACCCAGATTGAAACTTTCATTGATGTCTACTTTTATATTGCTAATAGAGAAAGTGCTCAAATGGCATCTTTATCTCTTAATAATCTTATTGGAACTTTTTATTGGATTGAAAAGAACATGCCAGATACATCTCATTACCCCATAGTAATGAGTGAAGTAGAGAACGACTTCTCTCTTCCTCTATTTATAAGTAGAAGTTGTTATCGCTATGATGTGCTAGGGTTATCCTGTATAGGGTGTACAAGAGATGACAGCTATGAAGTGAGTCAAAGAGACAATCATTATACAGTCGATATCCACAATTGTGTGAGTGTAGTGAGTAAAAAATAAAAAACCACCTCAATAAAGAGATGGCATGATAAAAATTACATATGTATTTATTGTTATTACGATTGGGTAATTCCATATTTATCAACAAATGCTTCTGCATTTTGAATAGATCCACCAGCACTTCCTTTTACAAGGTTGTTTACAAGGAGCATGAATCCAATTCTGTTTCCTCGTTTCTTCACTCTCCCTGTATAGACTTCCATCCCTTTTGGAGTTCCCCAGAAAGCATATTTTGGTTGTGGGAAGGTATTACTACTATCATACACAACAGGTTGGATTGGAGTTGATGGGAGATTTGAAACTTCTTTAAAGTCTTTCCATGTTTGAGTGATATCATCAATTGAAACATCCTCTTCTAATGTTAACCATACAGCTTCCAAGTGGCCAAACATGACAGGAACTCTTACACAGTAAGCATCAACAATAGGATTGAAATTGAGAATCTTTTTAATCTCTTTTGCAATCTTCTCTTCTTCTCCACCAATGTATGGGATGCAGTTGTCTGTGATATCGAAAGAGGAGAGACCTGGGTATCCAGCACCACTTACTGATTGATATGAGCAGATGTTTATTTCTTTAATCCCAAATTTTCTTAAAGGGGCAACCGCCATGGCAAGTCCTGTTGTCACACAGTTTGCGTTTGTTACAACAAATCCTTTTTCTGGGAATCCTTGATCTTCAATGAGACTAAGAGTCTCAATATTAGTTTCGGGAATTAAGATTGGTACATTATCATTATAACGCATAGCAGAGGCGTTACTAAATATATAAAAACCCATATCTCGTAGTAGTGGTTCTGCTTCAGCTGCAACAGAGGCAGGAAGAGCAGAAAAGACTATTTTCACCCCTCTCTCTTTCATCTCTTCAGCATTAAACTCACTAAGAACCCTTTTTCTTATTGCATGAGGCATTTCAAAAGGAAGCAACCAATGTACTGTTGATCCATAGACCTGATTTGCTCTTGCAGTTGATGCGGTAAGATAGTCAACTTCAAAAAGTGGGTGATCTGCAAGCATCCACATAAAAACTTGTCCAACTGCGCCTGTTGCGCCAATAACAGCTACTTTAATTTTTTCCATTCTCTTCTTCCTTTATATGTGTTCGTCCATTTTTTCACTTATGTGAGAGGACTTTACTTCTTTTTTAAGTATTTATGCAATACTTTTTGGACAAAAAAGTTATTTAATATACATTGTGTTATTATTACAACAAGTTGTTAGTTAAATTACATATTTTGTTACAACAAATCTCACCCCAAAATCTTCTTGACTAAAGGAGAGTTCATCGCTATGCTGAATTGTGAATTTGGGGGTGTAGCTCAGTTGGCTAGAGCGCTTGAATGGCATTCAAGAGGTCAGGGGTTCAATTCCCCTTACCTCCACTTATTAAGTCGTTGATTATCAACGGCTTATTTTATTTATAAGATAATTTGCGCTATAGACCCAACCGTATTTGAGTATGGTAGCCAAGCTACAATTATTCTTTCTAGCATCCCCTATCTCGATTGAGAAAAAGGGCCATAAATTATTCTTCAGCAGTGTTTCTTCACTACATCATTTGCAATAGTGGTATGCTAATTTTTATTGATTACCTAAAATCAATCAAAGCGTATTCTGTTAAAATATCAGAAATTCATTCATGTATGATTTAATACGGTACTTTTATACATGATAAAATCACAGATAATTCCAAAATAAAGAGATCATTTCCTTCATCTTACTTGTAACTAAAGCAGTGTGAAAAGGATTACAAAATAGACGGACTTTTTATGCGCCAATGACGTATATTATTGTTATGGAATTTATCAAAACTAGCATTTTTACAAAACAAATTCAGGCACTGTTGAACGATGAATCTTACAGGTAATTGCAAAAATCTTTGATACTTATACCAACTTCAGGGGATGTAATCCCTGGTTCTGGAGGAATAAGAAAAATTAGATGGTCAGGAAATAACAGAGGAAAGCGTGGCGGCACAAGAATTTTATATTATTACCAACATACAGATGGGAAGTATCTGATGCTATATGCTTATTCGAAGAACACTATGGAGGACCTCACCAAATCACAATTGAAAAAGCTCTATGCTTTAGTGAAGGAGGAGATATTATGAATGAGAAAGATTTTGAATTATTAGTAGAAAGTGTAAAAGAAGGAGGTTCTATTCTTCGTAAAGAAAAGGAACCATCTAGGAAATTTGTCTTTTCGCCGTCAGACATAAAAGATATTCGAAAAAAAGCTCACACAACACAAACTGAGTTTGCTGACATGATTGGAGTAAGTGTAGGTACATTAAGGAACTGGGAACAAGGCAGACGCGTTCCTAACGGGCCAGCTCTTGCCCTATTAAAAATAGCCTCCGTGATTCCGCAACATATTAAAGATATTTTATCAACGTGATTAATCATTATGCTTATTTAGTTGGATTTACATTGCTATAGGCAAGAACCTCTAATAACCGGAAAATATCAACTGGTAGTGCAAACTATGTAAAAGCTGCCCATTTAGACGAAAAAATAAAAAGACTATTACAAATTATTTCATAAGACCCATATCAAAACCCGCCTTCTTATGAAAGTCTTGTTGGAAATTTACAAATACTTTGTTCTCATAGAATTACCATCCAACAGTAATTAGTGTATCAAGTAAGAGAAAAGGATAGTACCATCGCTCTTTTTAGCATGATCTCTCACTACGAACTTTGAGTATATAATAGTAATACTCACAACATGATATTTGTACTCATTTGCTCTCCTCATTGTCCTATCATTTAAGAGACATTATTCCATAAGTAACTACACTTCCAAATTTGTAGCACCTTTAATATTGTACAAGTTCTCATTGACTATACTCTACTGATAGTATAACTTCTTTTTATACGCACTATATATAGCGTTTTTTAAAAGGAGTTTATGTAAATGTATATAATAAAAAGAACAGGGAGAGAAGAAGTTTACACGAAAGTTAAGATACAAGAAGCGATGAATAAAGCATGCATCAGCACAGGAGTCGCTGTTGATGAGCAATTACTGATTTTGATGACATGTAGTGTTGAAAACGAGATCGCTTCATCCTATAAAAATGGAAATAGTGTAACTGTTGAACACGTTCAAGATATTGTTGAAAAGACATTAATGGCTAATGGACTTTTTGATGTAGCTAAACTCTATATTCTCTATAGAAATGAGCGAACAAAATTAAGAGAAGCAAGAAATCGCATTCTTGATGCTATACCTCACAATTGTGAAGAAGAAAAAACTACTCTTAGTGATGTATTAAAACAGATACAAAAAGATTATCCAGAGGAAAGTTATTCCCTTCATGACATGTATCAAAAATTTCATACATTTCACATACCAGGGGCTAATAGAGACACAACACTCAAAACATTAGTTCGCTCTGCCTTAGAACTCACTGTTCAAGAAGCCCCACACTGGGAATTCATATCTGCACGATTATCACTATTTCGTTTTAATGAACAACTAAACCCTTTATTGAAAAACCTCTCAATAGACTCATTGTACGATAAAATATCACATCTCACATCAATAGGCTTATATGGAGAGTACATTCTTGAATCTTATTCAAAAGAAGAGATTGATGAATTTGAAACCTACATGGATAAAGATAGGGACCTATTATTAACATATAGCTCTTTAGACCTACTACTACACAGATATGCAATCAAAACTCACAATCATGAAGTTCTTGAAACACCACAAGAGTTATTCCTCGGGATAGCTTTGCACCTAGCAATGAAAGAAACGGATAACAGAAGTACATGGGTTCGCTCCTTTTATGACATCCTTAGCCGCCTAGAAGTAACTGTTGCCACCCCAACCCTCTCAAATGCAAGGAAACCATTTCATCAGCTATCTTCTTGCTTTATTGATACTGTACCAGATTCTTTAGATGGAATTTACCGAAGCATAGATAACTTTGCTAAAGTATCTAAATTTGGAGGAGGAATGGGGCTCTACTTTGGGAAAATTCGGGCAACAGGAAGCACTATCCGAGGATTTAAAGGAGTTGGAGGAGGTGTTATTAGGTGGATAAAATTAGCTAATGATACAGCAGTTGCAGTAGATCAATTAGGAGTTCGTCAGGGCTCTGTTGCCGTCTATTTAGATGCATGGCACAAAGATTTACCAGAGTTTTTGAGTATGAAAACAAATAATGGGGATGACAGAATGAAAGCACATGATGTGTTTCCAGCAGTATGTTATCCTGATCTATTTTGGAAAACAGTTCGTGATGACATGGACGCTATGTGGAACCTCTTTTGCCCTCATGAAGTATTAACTCTAAAAGGATACTCACTTGAAGATAGTTGGGGACAAGAGTGGGAAGAAAAGTACAATGATTGTGTGAATGATGAGAATCTCAGTAGACGCCAAATTCCTATAAAAGATCTTGTGAGACTTATTATTAAATCAGCAGTAGAAACAGGAACTCCTTTTGCTTTTAATAGAGATGCAGTAAACAGAATGAACCCTAATGGACATAAAGGCATTATCTACAGTTCCAATCTTTGTACTGAAATTGCTCAAAATATGAGTCCTATTGAACTATTAAGAGAAGAGATTAAAACAGAAGATGGCGATATGATAGTTGTAGAGACAACTCGACCAGGAGATTTTGTTGTGTGTAACTTAGCATCTCTTGTTCTAGGAAATATTGACCTAGAAACAGAAGGTGAGTTAGAACGCATCACAAAAGTGGCAATTAGAGCCCTCGATAATGTTATTGACCTTAACTATTATCCTGTTCCCTATGCGAAGATCACTAATCAAAAATATCGAGCATTAGGACTTGGCGTGAGTGGCTACCACCATGCGCTTGTAAAAGCTAATATTCAATGGGAACATGATGAACACCTATTTTATGCTGATAAGCTATTTGAAAGAATAAACTTTTCAGCAATCTGGGCAAGTAATTCAATAGCAATTGAAAAAGGGTCATACCAACACTTCGAAGGATCTGACTGGCACACAGGGGCTTTCTTTGACAAAAGATCCTATACAGGAGACGCTTGGGCTTCATTACGATCATCTGTTGCAAAGAACGGGATGAGAAATGGGTACCTCCTTGCCGTAGCTCCAACAAGTTCTACTTCCATTGTAGCTGGCACCACTGCAGGGATAGATCCCGTAATGAAGAGATACTTCTTAGAAGAAAAAAAAGGACTCACTGTTCCTCGGGTTGCTCCTGGATTAAATAATGAAACATTCTTACTCTACAAGAATGCTCATGTAATTGATCAGCATTGGTCCCTAAAAGCAGCTGGAATTAGACAGAGGCATATAGACCAAGGACAATCACTGAATATTTACATCACTACAGAGTTCTCGCTACGCCAAGTACTTGACCTTTATATTGCTGGGTGGGAAGCTGGAGTGAAAACAATCTATTACATCAGAGCACAATCATTAGAAATTGAAGAATGTGAAAGTTGCATGGCATAAGGAGATTATGAGACTATGAGTAAAACATTAACAAGGAAACCTCTATTCAACGCAGACGGAGATATAGATGTAACAAAGAGGAGAATGATTGGGGGAAACACGACAAACCTCAATGATTTTAATAATCTAAAGTACCCTTGGGTCAGTGAATGGTATCGTCATGCCATGAACAACTTTTGGATTCCAGAAGAGATCAACTTACAACACGATGTAAAAGAATATAGACTGCTAAGTCCTCAAGAAAGAATCGCTTTTGACAAAATCCTCTCATTCCTTATATTTCTCGACAGTATTCAAACAGCAAATATCCCATCGTTTGGACAATACATCACTGCAAATGAAGTGAACCTTTGCTTAACAATTCATGCATTTCAAGAGGCCGTCCACTCTCAAAGTTATAGTTATATGCTCGACTCTATTTGTTCTCCAGAGGAGAGAAATGATATTCTCTATCAGTGGAAAAACGATGAACACCTACTGGCAAGAAATAAATTTATTGGAGATTTATACAATGAATTCCAAATTGATCAAGATCCTTTTGTCTTAGTGAAAACAGCAGTAGCAAATTATATCTTAGAAGGAATTTACTTCTTTAGTGGTTTCATGTTTTTCTATAATTTAGGAAGAAATGGGAAAATGGGAGGCTCTGTTCAAGAAATTCGCTATATTAACAGAGATGAGAATACTCACCTACTCCTTTTTAGATCGATCATCTTAGAATTAAAAAAAGAGATGCCAGAACTCTTTACCCCCCAACACGTAGAAGTATATAGAGATATGATTAGAGAAGGGGTCGAGCAAGAAATTAAGTGGGGGCACTATGTAATAGGAGATAATATCCCTGGCCTTAATAAAGAAATGATTACTACCTATATACAATACTTAGGGAACCTACGGGCAAATGGACTTGGTTTTGAGATGCTATATGAAGGGGGAAGAAAAGAACCAGCCTCCTCTGCATGGATTAATCAGTACAGTAATGCCAATATGATTAAAACAGACTTCTTTGAAGCAAAACCAACTGCTTACACGAAATCAACTGCCTTAAAGGATGATCTATAAAAACACCTGTAAAATGAGGGTAATCTTTTTCCTACCAACCAATAGGTGTATTCATTTTTGATTGGTAGGGTGGTGCCTCCCTCTACGAGTTATTCTTTTGTTCATTATTGTATTTGTCAATTTAACACACTATACATCTCATATATAAGAATTGAGTGGATAGATGGGCTAATGGTATTTCCCTCTTTGTGTGTCATTGACTTGAATAGTCAAAATATGTAAATCTGCTTTTATAGCGTTACTACATAATTATTTCTACATAATTGTGATAATAACATCTAATTTTTGTAAGGGAAAATATACATGGTCATCGTCTATTTACTCATATCTATAGGATCATCAATTGTTGGAGCTATTAGTGGTATAGGGGGCGGGGTTATTATTAAACCTACTCTCGATATTTTTAGCACCTACAATGTGAGTGTGATTAGCTTCTTATCTGGTAATACAGTACTCGCAATGACTATCTCCTCTCTAATAAGAGGGAGAAATTCTGAAATAAAATTAGATAAAAAGATTGGCTCACTTCTCGCATTTGGCGGAATAATAGGTGGATTAATAGGAAAATATCTTTTTGATGTCATTCGTGTAGGTTTTGCTAATGATGCCGTGATAGGCTCAATACAATCAATTTCTTTAGCCCTATTAACACTTTCAGTCCTCTTTTTTACAATATTTAAGAACAAGATTCCGTCGTATAATTTTACCAATGCATTTGCTTCTCTCTGTATTGGAATTCTATTGGGCTCTGTTGCTTCCTTTTTAGGAATAGGTGGTGGCCCTATTAATTTAGCTGTTCTGTACCTATTTTTCTCAATGGATTCTAAAACAGCAGCACTAAATTCTATCTATATCATATTCTTCTCTCAAGCAACTACTCTCATCTTTACTATTGTTTCTGGCAATGTTCCCTCCTTCCCCCCACTTGTATTAGTGTTGATGATATGCGGAGGAATTAGTGGAGGGTTAATTGGATCTGAACTGAAAAAAAAGATGAATAACCATCAGGTAGATATTCTTTTTAGTATCGTGATGGCTATTATTATCATAATTAGTACTTATAATTTCATTTCGTATCTTTCAATTCAATAGAATGATCTATTGCCCATAATAGGCATCTTTTCCATGTTTCCTTTGAAAGTGTTTATCACAAAGATAAGAAGGAAGTGGTGCTATATTGGGATTAATAAGACGAGTCATATAGGCCATCTTACACACTTCCTCTAGCACAACTGCATTATAGACACTACTAAGGGCATCTTTTCCAAAAGTAAAGGGACCGTGGCCTGCAACGAGTACCATCTGCTCTTGAAGAGGGTTTCGTCCTTTAAATGCTTCTACTATCATCATCCCAGTTTCATATTCATAGTTACCCACTACCTGCTCTTCACTCATCATTGCAGTTAATGGGATATTCTTATGGGTATGGTCTGCGTGGGTAGTTCCAAGAATTGGTACTTCAATTCTTGCTTGTGCCCATGCACATGCATGAGGAGAGTGGGTGTGAGTAATACCAAAGATTCCTTCAAAATCTCGATACAGTACTCTGTGGGTGTGCATATCAGAAGAGGGCCTTAATGCACCACTTACGGTATTGCCATCAAGGTCTACAACAACCATCTTATCGGGTGTGAGTTTATCGTATGGAACACCAGAAGGTTTTATTGCAAAAACTCCCAATGAAGAGTCAAAAGCAGAAACATTACCCCATGTAAAAAGGGCTAATTTATGGGCAGGAATTTCCATGTTTGCTTCATAACAGAGCACTTTTAATTCTTTATATGTATCTTTCATATATACCACCTTATACACTATTAACTTGATTCCCTCACAATTAAGGAAGGGGGAAATGAGAAGTGATTCTCCTCAAGAATTTCATTATTAGTGAGTTTGTCAATTAATTCAACCGCTTTATCACACATAGCTTCATATGGTTGAGCGATTGTTGTAATGCTCGGGTACATATAGGCACCGAACTGTACATTATCCATTCCTACAATTGAGATATCTTGAGGAATTCTCTTGTTGTGATGAAGGAGTGTAGAAAGAGCTCCTGCAGCAATAAGATCATTTTGACCCCATAGGCCATCAAATTCTAAATTGTTTTCAAGAAAGTTTAGTACTCCATCAACACCAGCTTGATAAGAAAATCCCCCTTGATAGATGAGTTTTCTTGAGACCTCAATATCATATTTTCTAAGAGTATCAATAAATCCTTGATGCCGCTCTCTACTTAAACTTATATTAAACATC